>Ga0070682_100000119_pt1 | contig 69362 bp, 49 predicted proteins | sample KBSC63LmetaG_FD_64668 | JGI IMG/M metagenome (GOLD analysis project Ga0070682, IMG submission 64668) | Corn rhizosphere microbial communities from Kellogg Biological Station, Michigan, USA - KBS C6-3L metaG | ecosystem: Host-associated > Plants > Roots > Rhizosphere | place: USA: Michigan...
ATTTTTCTTTTTTGCTTCGCCCAAAAAAGAAACAAAAAAAGGCGCCCCGGAAAAATTACAGCCTTTTCCGGGGTGGTTCCTTGATTTGGCTTTTGTGCTACTGTAAACTCAGCTTTAGTAATTCTACATTTTAGCGAAGATGGGAGCGAAGTGGTTTTTGATTTTTTTTTTGCTTTGCCAAATTCTCAAATCAACCTTTCTATATCTTCCCGCCGATAGTAGATCGTTCCACCAACCTTACGGAAGCAGAGGCGTTTTGTTTTTCTCAGGTTTTGTAAGGTACCAGGGGATATGCGCAGGATCCTGCAAACGTCATTCGACTTAAGAGGCTTTGCCATTGCAGCGGGTTCGGGTTTGAACAATTCCCTGAGCTCACGGATAAGTTGCTGCTTAAACTGCTCAAGGTCCTCAGGTGTTATTAGGGCTAAGGGCATAAAACAGAGTTTATTGGGTAAAACGGAGAATATACAGGGACAAAATAAATGGCCTTGCGGATATATTTTTACGTAGTAATACGGTATTTTATTTCATACCCTGTTTTGCTGTTGGTACGTTAACGGTAATTCAACAATGCACACAAGTAGCGGTGAAGGCCAATATGAAAAGGAAGGCTAATAGGTTTAACCCAAAGCGTTAGTAAAAAGAAGATCACGTAGCACCCGTGGAGCTATAGCAGCCTCCTCCCAGGATTTACTATAAACACGAAACTCCTCCGGAGTTAATATGTACCGCTCATTGACAATAACTCTTTTCTATATAAATTCCATCAAATAAAATTTCAACGTCGTTCCAATTGTATCAAACCCCATCAAATTTTATTATTTCTGCCGGTAAAAATTCAACAACGCAAAACCTGGTTGCAATTAATACCTTTAATCCAGCAGGAATTCCCTTACAAGGTCCTCATCAATACCGGTGTACAGGCAAAACTCCCTTACTGTCACAAATCCATCTTTTTGTTTGCCAAACACTTCGCGGATCTTTTGTAAAACCTTTCTCGCCGCCCGTTCCTTCCTGCCGGTGATGTTTTGCACATCTTTCGGGTAGACCACAATGCGCACTGGCATTTTTTTTATTGGCACCGACATAAACCTGGCTATTGGCCGGGGTTAATGTAATTTTTTTTCGCGGAGTTGTTTGGGGTAGAAATACGGTTTTGTTTTTGCCGCATCTATTCGCCGCCCCCATCCCCTAAAGGGGAGTTATTCGAAGTGTCTAATCTATTCGGGAAGTTCAAATATTTGAGAGACGAGAACGGGTTTTGATTTTGTTTCTACCCACATGTCGTGCCTACGGCACTCGGAGTAAGCTCGCCCTTGTGATGCTACCCGCATGTCGTGCCTACGGCACTCGGAGTAAGCTCGCCCTTGTGATGCTACCCGCATGTCGTGCCTACGGCACTCGGAGTAAGCTCGCCCTTGTGATGCTACCCACATGTCGTGCCTACGGCACTCGGAGTAAGCTCACCCTTGTGATGCTACCGATATGTCGTGCATACGGCACTTGGAACCAGCTCGTCCTTGTGATGCTACCAATATTTAGTGCCTGACGACACTAAATGTGACTGAATGCATAAACAATTCGACCAAACCAATTAATATCATTGGGGAGCTTTGTTTTTGCATACGAACAAATATGAAAGGAAGAACCTTCTTAGAAATAATTATCGCGTTGCTGGTGATACTTTTTATGTATGCGGGCAGCAGCAAGTTTTACGATATGCATGCTTTTCGTGCCGGCATGAAGAATCAACCCTTCCCGGTATGGATCAATAAAGTACTTGCAACCACACTTCCGTTCTTAGAAATAATTATTGCGTTGGCGCTTGGCTTTACAAAGAGCCGGCGGATCGCTTTGTATGCCTATTTCTTTTTAATGCTTGCCTTTACCCTTTATACCGGGATGGTAGTATTTAATTTTTTCAAAAACAGCCCTTGCGGTTGTGGTGGTATCATCAATCATTTAAGCTGGACCTGGCACTTTATCATTAACCTCATTTTTTTAATACTAACGGTAATAGCGATCCTTTTAAATAAACGATCTGAAATCTTTATGCATAAACAGGAAGTAAGCCCAAAACCTGTAACAGAGTAAGCAATATTTTTTCAACCGCGGTACTTATAAAAATAAATACCTGCCGCAGCAACTATTCATTAACTTTTAAAAATTACGATCATGAAAAAATTAAAATTCCCGCTCTTCATGCTGGCGGTAGCCATTGCGCTGACAACATCGTTTGCATTTAAACCTGCCACCAAACATGCAGGCGACCCGATTACTTATTTCTACACCTACAATTCGACGTTACTTGCGGATATGCAGGATGTGGACCATTGGGAAGAATCTGGCCCATCCTGTAGTTCCTCAGGAAACGCACCATGTTCTATCACTGTTGATGGCGACAAAGAAGCGTTGAGTGACTATCTCGACGATTTTGAGAGCCCCGAAGACATTACCAATTCCACAGTATACAGAAGAACAGTCGCGCAGTAACAGTTTTGTAAGCATTAAAAAGGACTGCCAACTGGCAGCCCTTTTTTAATTCAACAGGTTTCCAGGACTGTTTTTTATCTTGGATTTTGAGGCATTCCTGAAATACTGATCACCGCTTCGGGAATAGGCAGGGCATACCTCAGATCGTTTGGAGGTAAAATATAAGTTTGATTGTTGACGATACGTTTTAGTGTTATACCTGCCCCTTCTTTATTAAGTCGTTTGATATCCACCCAGCGCAATCCCCTGAAAGGAAGTTCTTTTCTTCTTTCCAGCAGAATTTTGTTTAATGCGTCTATTGAATTAGTTGCTGTTACCGGGATAAAAGTTCCGGTCTTCATTCTTTTTTGCAGCAGGGTATTTAGATCCGTCAATGCTGCGGCTGTATTACCCGCTCTCGCATAAGCTTCAGCACGGATCAGGAATACTTCATCGTTTGCGATACCGAAAAACTGGCCGTCACCAGCTCCGTCATAACTGCCTTTAAACGCAATGCTTCCATCAGTGTTTGTCGTAAAAAGGATCGTCTTACGACAATCATTAGCAGCATAAGAAAGGTAAAGTGTTGTATCCACCTTCGCAATCGTTCTATATAAAGGTATTTGATAACCGCTGCCATAGAAAAGTATCTCTGTATTGAATTGTGGAATAGGGTAGGTAGCAGAAGCACTTAAAGTATTATAATCAAGCAGGTTACTGTTTAATCTCAAAGATGAATCGGCGTATAGCCCGGCTTTTGAATAATTACGCATTGCCAGGTAAGTGCGGGCAAGGTGTGCATAGGTAGCAGTTTTAGATGCCCGCATGGGATGTATGCCTGTAACGGGCAACAGCGGAACGGCAGCATTAAGATCCATTAATATGCGATCATAGGTTTCCTGTACCGAAGGCCGAACTGAAGTTTCGGTAAAGTCGGTCGACAGTCTTAATGGAATTCCCATGTCTGCACCTGCAGAGGCAGGAACATAAGCGGGAGACCATAATTCTACGACCTGCATGAATGTTCTTGCTCTTATCATCAGTGCCTGCCCTTTTATATTGTCCCATTCCGCCTGGTTAGATGCATTGCGTTCGATCGTTTGAATTGTTTCGAGCACCGTGTTGGCGTAGTACACTTTCCTGTATGCATTTGACCAGTCATTGGTGTTGGTCTCAAAAATATAGTCCTTTTCCCAGGTATATGTCCTTCGTTCCGATTCCTTAAGACTGGATAGCCAGGTGGATGTTGGGAGGTAATAATCATCGGTACTTACTTCGCCGGCGGTTGGCTCAAGGGTGGACATGAAGGCACTATAGTCCAATATTGCCTGCAGATCGCGAAGCGTTGACGGTACCACCAATTTTTTATCTGGTTTTTCGTCAAGGAATTTTTTGCAGGAAGATAGAAGAAAGAAAGTTAGCAGTATTGCGATAACCTGAATTGATTGTTTTATATGGTGTTTCATGTTGTTTGTTGTTTAGTGTTAAAAGAATGTTTTTAGCCTCACCCCCGGCCCCTCTCCCGAGGGAGAGGGGGGGATTAGAACCCGGCCTTTAAGCCAACAGCAATATTCTTTGGAGGAAGTATGCTGTTGTCCCGGTAATCAGGATCAATACCATGATTATTGGCCCTCCAAATGATACCGAGATTATTTGCGTTGACATAAAAATTAAAAGTTGAGAACGGCAGCCATTTATATTTGAGATTCTTCAGGTCATAAGAAAGCGTTACATATTGTAAACGGATATGATCTCCTTTTTCCACCAGCACTTCAGAGCCGCCGTAAAACTGGTCACGCCTTGCTACCGCAGGATATACCATTGAAGGGACATTGGTATTTAATTCATCCCCGGTTTGCTGCCAACGCAAACTATAATCGCCATTGCCCTGCCTGCTGCCGAATAAATTCGTATAGTTGATGCTGGATCGCATAAAATAATATCCAAACTTATAAGCCAGTCTTGCGGTCAGTGAAAAGTTTTTCCAGGTAATTGTATTTCCGAACGAGCCAAATTTTGTCGGGAAGGCAGGGCCATTGTATACCAGGCTATCTACTAAGTAATTGGTTCCTGTAAAGCTGTTATAATCTTTACTAACGGCTCCATTAATATATCCCCTGGGGTCTCCGTTAACGGGATCCAATCCTGCCCACCGGTAAGAATAAACTGCGTATACAGGCCGGCCCTGCAAGGCTGAAATAGCGATACCTCCGCCAACATAATTAAGGGCCTGTTTGTTGGTAAGATAATAATCAACAACCTCATCTTTGTTGATACTGAAATTCAGGTTGCTTGTCCAACCAACTGCCCCTTTCAGATTAACACTGTTCAAAGAAATGTCCCAACCGTTGGCTTTCATTGTGGCCACGTTTCTTTCAAGACGGTAGGTAGCCACTGCTGTATAGTCTACCGCTGCACTTCCAAACAGGTCCTTTGCTTTTTTATGATAATATTCTACAGAACCCTGCAACCTTCCGGCGAATGCATTAAAGTCAACACCGATATTCAACATACCTACTTTTTCCCAGCGCAGATCAGGATTTCCAAATTGGTCGATCCTTGCAGTTGGTGCAAGGGTATAAGTTGAATTGGCTTGATAAGAAATAACCGAAACTGCGGCATTGCCCGGATCGGCATTGCCACTAAACCCATAAGTGGCCCGGAATTTCAGGTAAGGCACTGGTTTAAAATGATAAAATTTTTCTTTACTGATATCCCAGCCTGTTCCTGCCGACCATAGTGGAGTCCACTTGTCATTTGTGTGCACACCAAACAAGTTGGACGCATCCCTGCGGCCACTTATCGTAAAGCTGTATTTGCTATTGAATGTATAAGCCGCGTTTCCATAAAATGAAACAGATCGGTTCAACTTATCGTTAAAAGAAATACCACTGGGTATAAATGAACTGCTGCCGGTTACATAGTTGGGATAGGTATTGGCATAGTCAACAGAAGAAAAAGTAAGTATATCGCTATTATAACCATAAGTAGTTCCACTGTTTCCTGTAGTATTCGTCTCCCTTATCTCAGTACCAGCAATAGCCGTAATTTCATGTTTCGTCCAGAGCCTGGATAAATTGAGCTGGCCGCGTATATTATGTGAGGTCAATTGCGAATTGCTGTTGTTAAGTATACCGCCTTTGGGCACTTTGTAGGTAACCACCCCGGTGGCCCTGTTCAATTGGCTGTAAGAATTGATCATGTTCCGTGCAGAGAAGCTCTCCTGGTCATAAAGCGTGGTTGTGTTACTGTTTTGATTTTGATACTGGTACTTTATGTCGGCACTAAGCCCTTTTATTATTTTATAGTTTATACTGAGATCGCCGATGAGTGATTGTATACGATTAGTGTTGCTTAGATGATTGTGTTCGTCAATTGGATAGTAGTTCCAGTTCAACAATTTGCCTCCCCCTGCTGTATCCAGGTATGGCTGCCTGTATTGCTTTATTACTGCCACCGGGTTGCCAGCATCATCTGTCAACCGGGTGTACATCGGTGGCCGCCCATTGGCGGTGCTGATAGTGCCATATCCGATCCTGCCATCCTTACTATTGCTTTGGCTGTAAGTAATACTTGTGGTTAATTGCAATTTGCTGCTAATGCGAAAGCTGTTTTCTGATCTGAAACTGCTGCGGTTATATTTATCATTCAGCGAGCCGGTATTATTATCATATCCTGCAGAAAATAAATAAGCAATATTATTGCTGCCGCCGCGCAGGTTTACTGCATATTGTTTATTTACTGCAGGTTGATACATATATTTATCGAAATCATCGCGAAGGTCATGGCTGCGCAATGCATTTATTTTCGCATCAGCGTCGGCAGCTGTGAGTGTACCATTTGCTTTTTTTATCAGCAGTTCTACCACCGGCGATAAAACGGGCCTCGAAGAAGAGGTGATCATACTGTTGAAGTATCCTTTACTATAAAGAAATTGCTCCACATCTATAAAATCCGAGGGACCGATATTATTATAATAAAAAAGGCCGGGCTTTTCCGCAATACTTATATTGCTGTTAACCTCCACACGGAGGGGCTGGCTGAACCTTGCTTTTTTTGTAGTGATCACAATTACGCCGTTGCCCGCCCTCGTGCCCCAGATAGAAGATGCTGCAGCATCTTTTAAAATGGTAATGCTTTCCACATCATTGGGATTGATATTGTTGAGGTCACCCTCATAAGGAAAGTTGTCGACGATAACCAACGGAGCCCTAGGGCCCTTGATCGTGCTTAGTCCGCGGATCGTGTAGTTGGTAGAAAGCTGGTTTGTTTTTCTATCCGTGTACATTCCATTGGCGATCCACTCCAGCCGTTCCATTACATTGGTGCTCACCTGCTGATTGAAGAGCTGGTTGTTTATTTTTTCAAAAGATCCTGTGGCCCTTTCCTTTGGCAGGGACTGGTAGCCCGTGTTTACCTGCACCTCATCTAATTGTTTTACCAATGGTTGAAGGCGGATGGCACCAGCAAGCCCGTTCTTGTTTTTCAGGGATATGGAAAGCGGGACAAAGTTCACATGGGTGATGCGCAAAGAGTCGGCAGCACAATTGATCTCAAAGCTGCCTTTGTTATCGGAGATCGTGTGTACGTTGCCGGGCCAATACGAGATAACGGCTGCATTAACCACTGTGCCATCTTCGGCAGATAATAAAACCGCATGGCATTTCTTTTCGTTGCGCTGCGCATGCAATGTAAGCGTTAGCAACAATGATACAAATAGCATTATAAGTTTCATGATAGTTATTGTTTTGGTGATTGATAAATAACGAACTGTTCTATAGTTGCTGTGGTAGGTGTAAGCGTTATGCCGAAGCCTTGCAAGTATTGTTGCAATGCGGCCATATCGATTTCAGGGATATCGGGCAGTGCGAGGTCGAGGTTGTAGTTGATATCCGTTTGCTGAATTACATTTTTATCCAGTATCCAGTCAAGGTATCCGCTGAGGATGGTCAAGGGTTTATTCCGTATATACCTGTTTATCTTCTCGTACAACCTGTTTTCAGGTTTGCCGCCCTTGCTGCGAAATTTTGCAAGCATGGCCGTATCTGCCTGCAGCAGATAACAGGGTAAGGGAAGCTTTTCTTTTTTTACATAAATGCCAAAATAGCGTAGCAGGTCCTGCTGCATATAAATAAGGCTTTCCTTTCTCGACATGGGCGGGCCGATGAACTCATAGCAGTAGCTGTGTGCTGCAATGATCGAATCATTGGTTGTTGTAAGTACCCCGGCAATACTGTCGCTAACGTTTAATTTTGTTCTGTCTTTCCTCGTATTGATGCTATATGCTATATTCAGCAGGTCGGCCATCGGGGTATTGGTAAACAGGTAATGGGAGAATGTGGGCTCGCTGAAAAATTTATAGTCCGGTCGAACGCCGGGCATATAGTTGCCAAGCGTGGAGCGAAAGCGTATTTGCCTGGTTGCTTCCGCGCTATCCTTTACAAAAAGAAATTTTTTGAGATCAAAGGATTTACGGCTTTCTATGCCCGCAAGCTGCACGGCCTTGCCCCTGATGACATCCTCTATATGTTGTATGGTTACTTCTTCAGCATCGGTAATGGCCTTTACTTTAGAATTTTTATCTATCCAGATGTAGTGAGGGATGAATTTGTGAGGAAAGTATTTATCGGCCATTGGTTCATTGTATGCAGCAGGCAGCATTAGTTTGTTGCCGGCACCATTCTTTTGCCGCTCAAAGAAATTTGCTAACTTTTCTTTCGTGTCTCTTGTGTTGGCACTGTTGATAAGTATCACCTGGAATTTATCCGGGTATTTCCTCTGCATCGAATCCAGCATGTCAAACTTTTTGACGCAGTTGCCGCACCATGTTGCCCAAAAATCCAGTAACAGCAGTTTGCCTTTGAATTGAGAAAGCCTTGTTGTATTTTGGTTGTAGTTGATCATTTGGCCGAATGCGATGTCCGGAACATGATCGCCAACAGCCAACGGTTTTATTTTTTTTGCCGGTTGCGCCTTGTTAGAATAAGGGCATAGCAGTAGCATTAAGCAATAAATGAGTCTCATTGCAGTTGGGTTTATTAGTTAATAAAAGGGGAGAGTTTGGAGTCGGGAGTTGTTAGTCGGGAGTTGTTAGTCGGGAGTCGGGAGTCGGGAGTCTGGCAGGTGTTGACTTACAAGTACTGACCAAGGATTAACGACTACAGACTAACGACTACAGACTAACGACTACAGACTAGAGTCTATCGACTAAAGACTAAACCGGGTTCTTTGGCTTTTTTGCAAATTGTGTTTTAAGCAGGCATAGGGCAGAGCCTTTTAGGCGGCTTAAGAGGCAAAAGTTTTTATAGTATTGATATAATATGAACTTATGGGGTTCCTGACGCTGGAAGCGATCATTTGACAGGCCGTTCTTTATTTGCCTTAATAGCAAATAATGCAGAATATGATCCAAGCAGGGCTTGGGGATATTACTCAGCGATAAAGGGTGCAAAGGTTTTTTTGCCGCCATACTGCATAGGTTTAAATGTTACAGTAGTCTTTGTAAGTGCGGCTGGCGGTGGATGTGATTTGTTGTGCGCTTGTGTTTTGATTGCCTTCTGAACCTTTGCATGGTTGTAACATAAAAAAGGTGCAGGCCACTACTTACCGCCGGAAGGTTCTGGGAAGAACCGAGGGACAATAAGCGGACCCACACCTTTTTTACAAAAGGTATGGGAAACCACTTATTATCTCGTCCCTTTAAAATTTCCCAGATTTTCCGGCGAGATATTAAGCGAAATCATTCATTTGTTACAATGTAAGAATCGCAAAAGTACTTTCTAAGTATGTAAATAACATTCACATATTTTAAAAGTGGAATAAAAATAAATAAAATTAATGACAAATACGTCATTAATGGAAAAAAAATTTAGACGTCAATTCGAGGTCGAAAGATGCCTCAAATTAGAGATACGAGATTGTTGCAAAAAATTGCGTTAGCTATTAAGCAATTGCGTGAGACTAAAGGAGTTTCACAGGAAGAGGTTTATAATGATATTAATATTCATATCGGCCGCATTGAGACAGCGAAAGCCAACCTGAGCGTTAGTACCTTATCCGCATTATGTAAATACTTCAAGATTAAAATATCGGAATTTCATAAAATGGTAGAAGAGAGTTAAGTTCAGGAAGAAAAAGCTCCCCAATTCATCAGTGTTTTTCTCTTTGCAATGCATTAAAGGCCGTTTACTTTTGGCCTAAGTGAAGATTTCACAGGCTGCAGCAGTCCAAAACGAATTCTCGGCTGTACTGTTAAATTTTTTGTCTTTTATCCCATCATTTTAAAATATACCTCTCCATTCGTAAAGATTGTTATTTGTCCATCCACAGATACCGCTATGCTGATGGTATTTGTTATTGTCGTTATTTTTGCGGCCGTGCTATGTTTACTTCCCTTACCAATTTCTTCATATCCCTTTGTTCCTGCTGGTGGTCTAATAAAAGTCATAGTTTGGATTAATATTCCCTCACTTGAAAAAATTGTTCCTCCGTCTTGAGAGAGAAGCCCTATAATGGCATTATCGTTCCCCGTTTTTATATTAATTTTTTCAATAGCAAAGTGTTCTGTTTTAGGCGGGTCGGTATATTGTAAAACATTTGCATCGTCACCTACGCAAATCAAAGCTCCTTTTCCTTCATCTGACATTTGAAATGCGATTTTCAAAATTCTTTTTAAAACATCATGAACAATACTATGCTTTTCGGAAAGCTTTTCAGCAACATTTTCAATTTCGGAGGTGTAATAGTGCCACGAAGAGTTTCTGTAAGACAGTAAACGCTTCCCCTGACTAAATACCGACACTCGATTATCTCCTGCGAATAAAAATAAAAGGCTTTTTGAATTCGAGGAAAACTTTGCTGCCGATAGATACCTTTTGGGTAAAAGGGGGTCATGTGTTTTTTCACCGCTGTCATAAATATAGGTCCCTAGTATTTTTCCTATATTATTTACTACGACAGTACCAGAGAATCCGTTTACGAGGTTTGCCATTGCTACAATTTTATCGAGATCACTTGAAAACGTATCGTCAGATTTTATTACGTAAGCGCCTCTTTTATCAAATTGCTGATGAACTTTGTAGCTTGTAATTAGCAAGGCTGTAGTAATGGACTCTTTTTCATGCTTGGCATTCTTTAACGCTGTAATGATTTTCAAGATATCTGAAAAGGTATTCGCAGTTATGGCGAGGTGCTTAATTATCGGCGCAAGTATTAAAAAGATCGGTGCTTTTTTAAATTCACTAAAAATGCTTACTGAAATTTCAGCAGGAATATCATACTTATCTAAAAGTTGAATTTCGTCAATTGCTTTAGTAGGCGAGTTTTGAATGATATTGCTCGGAATTCCATGAACAGGACCGACTAGATATTTAGGATCTCTAAATGAATTGCCTCTCGGTAGCAAGGGTTTCCAATTATTTTCTGTCGACCAAAAAATGGGGAGGGTGTTGTTGGGCGTACTGTAGAAGAAACCAATTAGCCCTTTTCCTTTAGCATATCCTAGTGGATAGTTTTCATATAGATTTTCACCATAGGAATTGAGAACCTCTTTCGCTTTTTCAAATTCATCTTCTTCAAAAATTCGTGATTCGGAATTAAAAAGCAAGGACGATTCGGGAATTGGCTCAACAACTTCAATGTCGTAGCCTGTATTTTCTTCCAGGTATTTAATTCCTCTTTCATAGCCGACGAGGGTTGCAAAAATGAATTTTGTGTTATTGTCTTTTCTTGATGCCAATGGCTCTAAAAGTTGTTTCCACACTTCAAATGCCTGGTGTCCCGAACCAATTATGTCGTCCAGAAAAACAACAGCCTCCATGCCTTTCAATGAAACCTCATTGATATCAGAAGCGGCGATAAATTGCTCTTCCTTTAGATTATTTTGCATTCTGTAGAAGTACGCTATGGCGGAACCACTTTTCGCAACATATCCTACCGGTGCAAAAAGTATTTTATCAAGAGGAAGGTTTGTTTTTCGAAGAATAATTTTGTGCAGCTCCTCAACCATGCCGTTTACCCTTTTACTACTATAATACCTAAAATTTGAAAGTAGTTTTTTTATATACCCCTTTTCATTGTCCTTAAATTGTTCGAGCCACGAATGGATCTTTTCATCTGAGATTTCATTGTCAAATATGATGCTGTAGCTTTCCATCTATTTTAAGTTTTAGCTTCTTTTAATGAATGTCTTGCGAGCTGAGTGTAAATCGTGGTAGGCGCAATGGACAGTCGGTGTTTCCATCAGGCGATAAATCCGCTACTAGGATCTATGTCAATATGACTTCTAAGGAAAGTAAAATACTTTACAAATTATGCCTTATTCACTTTGTACGTATCAAATACCGTAGAACTACGTAGTCCTAGTTTTAGCCTTGATTTCCTGTACTGGCGCAAGTGTTCCCTTATCAAATCATAAATTTCGCCGCCATGAGTGTTCCCCAAAAACACTTGCAAGCCCGCCCAACCTACCGTGAGCCGCCGTCGTCTGGTCTCCGACCAACGGCGAAAAATTTTATCGTAATGGAACGGATAATCATTGCAAAAAAATAATGCAGGTTTCCTCGAGGAATTTAAGGTAAATAAATATGATCGTGAATACCAGGTATGGAAGCGTGAACCGCTGAGTGTTGAACTTAGGTCACCCGGCGTATTTGAACAAAAATTTAATTACATTCACTATAATCCGGTTCGGGCCGGATTATGTGTCCATCCGGAAGATTATTATTATTCATCGGCAAAATTTTATCACGATGGAACGGATGACTTCGGGATATTGACGCATTATTCTGGCAATTAGAAGTTAGCATATGGTTTCCGTTGGTCGGAGACCAGACGGGGGGCGTTCAAGAAGGGTGGCAGCGGGCTTGCGGAAGTTTTAGCGGAACACCCACGGCGGAAAAAGACTCCCTCGGTATTAGTTCTGGTTCTTACAACCTCATTCCCGACTCTTACAAGATAATAATCTACATTTTCTCCCGAAGCCCACACGGCTAATATGTCAGTGGAGGTAATTTTTTTGTCTATTTTTATTGATCCTTTAAAATGATCTTTTCCGATTGTGGTTAATTTATTTGTAATTCCTCCAAACCTTCCCATATGTATTCTTCATTTTTTGCTTTTTGATCGGGTCTTTCTTTTGGGCTTCGTATTGTCCAGACAGTTTTATATTTCAATTCCTCCGATGGCATTTCAAAGTTCAATATTTCCCGGTACTCTTCTTCTGTTAAATCTTCATTGAGCCATTTCTTCGATAATTCAAATGGCAGCATCAATATCATTCTACCTAAGTTAGCACCGTCATTATGTATCGCTTTCATTACAGCATTAGCTTCCCTGGTTATCATCGTATATGTCCACCGCTTTTTTATTTCACCGGTTTCTTTATCCGGTAATTCCGCTACTGAATAAAGACCGGGAATAAAGAACATTTCCTGGTCTTTTAACTGTATCAGGTAGGGGATCTTATTTTTGTAGGACTTTACTTTTCGATGCTCATAAAAGCCTGTCATTGGAATGAGGCATCTTCTGTTTCTTATTTTATTCCAATAACTTTTTGGGTCGTCCAGTATCCTTTCACTTCTTGCATTCAGCATACTTGCCCTTTGTTTTATAAATGCACTCTCATCTTTGGTATAAAAAGGGATGCATCCCCATTCCATTAGCTTGCAGTGTAATTTGTTATCTTCCTTCACCCTGTAAATAATTGGATGCTCCCCGTAATTGTGCCCGATGATATGAGTGCTGTGCTCAAAATTTATCTTCAGCTGATCGTCCCACACCAGGTCCGGAAAGTAGTCTGATATCTGTTTGATCTCAATTGTAAATGAAATATCGTAACACATAATTTAGGCCTTTTCGATGTCCTCAAATTTAACAGTTATCGGACTATTCCCTGCTTTTATGATCAGATATATTTCGCCGTAATTGACCACTAAACTGGTGGAGACAGTCTCGCTGGCTTTTGGGCGAAGATTGGTCTTGTTCATTATATATCTTCTTATATGATCCTTATACTTTATCTCGAGCCTCTTCATGATTTCCTTAGTATCCTTTACTACCGCCCAATAAATTTGATAGTTCGAATTAACATTCAGCATTTCTTCCATCTTTTTTTTGTGTGCAGGGTTTTCAAGATCAATGATAGCCGCGTATTTATCCGCTTTAATTGCGTGGAGGTGGATTTGTGCTTCCGCCTTGTTGTCATAATCGGTAACCAGGATATTTGTTTTCAGGTCACTTTCAAAGTGATCAAAAGCCCTTCCATATGTTTGCGTAACCAAGAGTGTTTTCTTTAGCTTAATCAGCCCCTCCAAAAATTTGGTATTGAATTTTTCAAACGGTTGAAACATTGATATTAATATTTGATTGTTAGTATCTCATTTATGTTTGTTGTATATCTTTTTGATAAGTGCGCTTGCCTCAATTTAAACTTTTTATCAAATCCCTGCACCGCTATCCTTACTGTGTCTTTGCCAAATGTATTGTTTATCAGATCCATCACCTTCATTGCCTTGTCGCTTTTATCATTCTTTTCCCCGGCAAATAAATTGAACTGGACCTGGTCCACCGGCACCAAGTCCAACACGATTACCCCGCCTTTCATGTATTTATAGCCATCTCTGTAAATAATTTCCAGTCCTTTCAACGCATGCCTAAGTAATGATGGTGTCTCATTGGTAGGCGTTTCCAGTTGCACGGTAATAGAAGGATTGTACTGCTTGTCGGTTAACCGGTGAGGATTGGTATGCAGAATGATGTTTATTGATTTAGCGCAGGAGCCTTCCGTTCTTAGTTTCATTGCACAAGAGGCAACATAGTTACTTATAGCTTCTTTTATGATCTGTTTATCGGTAAGTAATTTTCCAAAAGACCGGGAAGTGCATATGTTTTTTTTCTTCTTTGCAACAAAATCCCATTCTATAGATGGAATACCATTTAACTCGTTCCAAAGCCTTAATCCCTGCACGGTCATCTCCTTTCGCATAAACTCGGCAGGTGCATTCTTTACATCCAGCGCTGTCTTAAATCCGTTACGTCGCAACAGCAATGCATACTGGCTTCCAACACCCCAGATATCATTTACTTCAGTGGCGGCAAGCATTTCTGTTGTTAATCTTTCATTTACCGCATAAAATACGCCGGTATCCCTGTATTTCTTTTTAGCATACCGGTTAGCCATTTTTGCCAATGTTTTGGTTGCTGCAATACCGACTGTTACCGGCAGCCCGATATTTTTTTTTATTGTTTTTCTGATCGCTACCCCAATCTTGGTGAGGCCCAGGATATCCATGCCTGTCATATCTAAAAATGCTTCATCAATCGAATACACTTCCATCTTTGGCACAAACCCCGCCAGGGTTTTCATTACCCGATCGCTCAAATCTCCATATAAAGCATAGTTTGAACTGAACATCAGTACATTGTTATTCTTTATCAGGTCAGCGATCGCAAAAGGCAATGCTCCCATGCCAATGCCAAGGGCTTTTGCCTCTTCACTCCTGGCGATGGCGCATCCATCATTGTTAGATAATACAATTACCGGCTTGCCTTCAAGTTTGGGGTTGAAGATCCGTTCGCATGAAACGTAAAAATTATTGCAATCGATCAGAGCATACACCTTCCGATATCTTTAGTGTTTATAAGAACGTGCGTAACCACTCCCCATATTTCCATATTCATCTCAGGAGTTATTTCTATTTCCTTATACTTTTTATTTGCAGGAACGAGCCAGCATTTAAAGGTGTTTTTTTTTAAAAACTTTAAAGTAAAATCACCATTCAATACTGCAACAACTACATCTCCATTTTTTGGGGTTAGGCTTTTATCAATTATCAGCTTAGCGTTGGGGGGTATAAAAGCATTGATCATCGAATCATTGTCACATTTAGCCATGAAGGTTGCCAGCGGGTGCCTTATGAGTTCTTTGTTAAGATCTATTCTTTCCTCCATGTAGTCAAGAGCAGGGGAGGGAAACCCGGCCCTTACCGATATATTGCTGCTTATCAGTCGCAATTCAGAGTCATCTATTGGCTCAATCTTCACCAAGTCCATTGCTAATATTTTTAGCAAAGTAAGTAATTTTCCTGATGACGAGGAAACTTTCCGGCAATTTCTGTCTTTTCGCGGCTTTTTATGGGTAAGCTGATTTTAATCGGCGAAAAATAACCTTACATGAAACGATAGTTGACTCGCTTGCGAAAGGTATTGAGGGATTGCCCGTATTAGTACGGTATGAAAAGGGTGTTTTTCCTGATTTAATAGTTTGAGAAAACTACCACTTTGTGAGATATTAAGAGGTTATTAATCTTCGCCGATTATTTTTTTGAAAATATGATGCAATCAAAAGTCTTTTTTTGCTGGGTTGTTCTTGTGATTATTCAATTTTGATCACCTTGATATGGCGACATTTAGTATTATACTAGGTATTACAAGCGTCTTATTAGGTATTCTATCCGCGCCATTTATACATGAACGTTTTATTGATCCCTTTCAATTCAAAAGAAAAAAAGGACGTATTATTTCGGGACTCTACCATGCTGTTTGGTATACAAGTACAGTAGAATCTCATAAAACCTGGGAAGAGGCCGAGATTAAACAGCGAGGCAAGAAGATTAGATATAAATGTTTTAATAATGATGCAGGATTTGATTACGAACTAATTGGGCAAATTGATGACGATATCGTTACCGGTCATTGGATATCACATTTGCCTGGCGAAAAGGTTCATGGCGGTGCGGTACTTCATTACACCAAAAGAGGAAGCCTCGTGGGTATGTGGGTTGGAGATTGCAAAAAAAATGATTTTACATGGGGATATTGGGCAATCTCAAAAGACAAGAAAACGCTGGAGACTTTCGTTGAAAACATGGAGAAACAAGCTAAGTTCAAAAATTTTAATCTGCTAAGTCTAATTGATAAAAAATAAATTATGAAAAAATTACTTTTTCTATTGACAAAAACTACTGATTCTCTCGTCCTTACAATACTAAGGATCACATTGGGGATTGTAATGTTTCCACATGGAGCTCAACAATTGCTTGGCCTTTTCGGTGGCTACGGATTTGCTGGCTCAACAAGTTACTATAGCGAGCATATGGGAATTCCCATGACAGTTGCCATTTTGATAGTAATCGGACAAAGTTTTGGATCGGTAGCGTTGATCCTGGGGCTTTTTGGCAGATTCGTATCGTTTAGTATTTTGGTGATGATGATTGGGGCTGTTATGATGGTTCATTTGCAAAATGGATTTTTCATGAATTGGTATGGCACACAAAAAGGCGAGGGTTATGAATATTTTCTGTTGCTTTTTGGAATTGCAATTCCTTTAATAATATATGGTAGTGGAAAATATTCAATAGATAAATTTATTCAAGATAAAATAAGCTAAATCAAGATTGCCGTTTATGCCGGGGGAATACCTTAAAGGCGATAGGTCGAATTCCCTGTTAACGATTTGTATTTTCTTATATTTATTAAAAATTTATAACCTAATAGGCGTCATTGACAACCTTCTATGCATTATTTAAATTCATTGCCATCTTTATTGGTGGGTTTTCCGGAATATTAGCGTTATTAGTGGAATTTAAGAAAGAAGGTAAAATAACCAAATGGGGAAAGGCGGCATTGATAGGAGTTGTCATATCGTTTCTTGTTACTATAATTCTCCAAACGCTCGAGATCAGAAGAAATAATATTTCCGCAAAAGCTGAGCAACAAAAGACTCAGCAAATGTTTACAGAAATAAGTCGTAGTGCCAATAGTTTAAAATCCGAGGCCTTTTCGATATTTTGCAAATTCAAAATTGAACTTCGCTCATCTCTGTTTGATCAATATAAAAAGCGGCTAAAAGCTTTTTTCGATTCGAGCAAAAACGGCACAATCTTTAACTTCCCCTTTGACACCAAACCGCATTTTGACGATGATGACGTAAGAGATAAAAAAACTGATAAATTCTATAAGATTGATATTGGGCCAAATTCTCCTTTGTATCCTAATCCCGGCACTGAGAACCAAGTATACAATCTCATTGGACAAATAGATTTCGACATCAGTATGTATCAGAAAAGCATAATTGACTCTCTCGCCAAATCGCTCGACGAAATAGATTCTGTAGAATTGATGTTTTCTAGTCAGACCATCAGCCCACATTTAATTGTCTCTCAGAATCTTAATTCAATAGAGTTCCAAATAAAAGACCTGAAAATGGCCCCTTCATTTTTTGGTGTCATAAATAAGGGCCATTTTCAATCTTTGCAAGACCTGTCCTATGCCATCATAAAAACCTCATTGGGCTTCAATTACGTCAGAATGCAAAATGACGATGCAAAAGAAATATTGAAAAAGGTTAATCTCCAATTTTTTGGTATTAATATCAACAATCGCCTTTTTTCAAGAGCCACCAATTATTTACATATTGATGAAGATAGTGGCCTGCCTACTTTTGTGATCCGGCTGCCGGAGAATACAATGGAAAGCAAGATTAATATATTTGATGATAGTGAATAGTTTTTCATTGAGACTACCGATATCTTTTGCTTTTTTCTTTAACGATTTGCATTTTTCCACCTCCTCGACCCTCTAAATTATCTCTAAAATTCAAAAAAATATCGTAGTAATACGGTATCAGCTCACCATTCTATTTAGCACTTTGTAGCGTCAACAATTATTCATTTAATTAAAACCCTACAATCATGACATCTACAAGTGAAACCGGCCACGCAAAAAAATGTGGCAAATTTTGGCACCCTTATTTCATTCTGCGGCGGCTATGGCGCAAGCTACAATCCATCAAAATCTGCTCTGCAACTTTCAAGCCTTGAAGCAATAAAAACTGACGCCGATAAAAAGCTTCAGGATGTAAAAGCGGCAAAATCAACTTTTGATAATGTTGTAAATGCAAGGCAAACTGCATTTAAGCAACTTCAACCTCTGGCAACAAGAATCATTAATGCGCTTGCGGCCTCTGATGTAAATCCTTTAATAGTGAAAGATGCAAAGGTTATTATCCGCAAACTACGTGGTGTAAGAGCAACTCCAATTGATTCTCCCACCAATGGCACACCGGATAATGCCAATCCTGTCCCAGATAAAAAAATATCGACAGATCAAACCAGCTATGATAGCTTGGTGGATCACTTTGCTAAGTTGATACAACTATTATCTCACCAGACAGAGTACAAACCCAATGAGACTGAACTCACAACTGCTAAACTAAATAATCTTCTTGAAGATATGCAGGTAGCAAATGCCGGAGTCGTGAATGCTTATACAGGATGGAGCAATACCAGGATAGAAAGAAACAAGGTATTATACAATTCCCTCGCAGGTCTTCCGCCGCGGTTGGTACTTCCGCTAAGTGATGCAAAAGATCTATCAAAATTCCGCAAGCCAACGCCCCAACCCGTGAGCCGCCGTGGCGTGGTTTTCAACCAGACACGATCGAATTTAAGGAGGGTCATAATAGTTGATTTTTAGTTTAGTAAAATGAGAGATTATTTCATTTTGCAGGAGTGGCTATATGGTTCCGCCTGGTCAGAGACCAGGCCCGGGCGTTCTGAATGGGAGTGAGTTTAGAGCCGGGCGAAAAAAATCCCCCGGGAAGATCCGGGGGAGTGGTGATGAATTTTAGTTTCGCCACTTTTTAAGAAGGTGATTCAATAATACAGAGATCGTAACACTCACGACTGTACCAATAATAGCGAGAACGATCGTTTTGAAAATGTCGGCGAAGTCGATGCCGTACATTATACTACAGATCATTCCTCCTGCGGAACCGATACGAGTGTTGTTTGGTGACTGATCGCTCATAGTTAGATAATTTAAGAATTCGTGTAAGAAGATTCAGCGCTGGAAGCCTCACCCCCGGCCCCTCTCCTAAAGGAGAGGGGTGGAGGAGAAGAAGCCTCACCCCCGGCCCCTCTCCTGAAGGAGAGGGGGGAGGAGAGTCCTGATTTAACTGCCGCTTGTTAAGGGGTTGAGACCTTTACCAGTGCCAGCGGGTTAAACGCACCCGACTTGAGCGGGTACATGTTGCCGTTAACTTCCTGGAAAAATTCAATACCCATTGCCAGGAAAAGCGGGTGGGTGCTGTTGGCCGTTACGTTATTGGTGAGGGTTGCAGCGGCCGTTGCCTGGTTGTTCCAGGGCAGGATCGCCGAGCTGTTACTCTCAACCGTGTAGGTTTTGTTTTCAAAATCCACTTCAACGCCAGCGCTATTGATACGGAAATGCGTGGTGCCAGAGGGCGCACTTATCATGTTGGAAGGAATGAATGCTGGAACGGCTACTTCCAATACCCCTGTTGTGCGGGTGATGGCCGGAGTATAAGGCGCATACATAGTAGCGCTTAATTGCCCGTTGATGTTGAATTCAAATCCTTCTAATAATGCCGCTTCGCCGTCAATAACATTACGCATACCGCGGGAGTTGGTTGCGTCGGCTTGTATCACTTTTACCATGATCCTGGTGAGGCGGCTTACCATTTTGCTATCGGAAACGTTTTGAGTAAGCGCCCTCAGGGCGGTTCGTAATAATTTACCGGCGCTTCCTGCCCGGCCGAATTCAGCGCCATTTTCCCGTGTGCGCTGGAAGGCAGGGTCGTTGGCGATGCGATCGCCGCTTATGCCGCCTTTTTCGCGGGCAAGATATCCGTCCTTCGATTTATAGAAGGTGATATTGCCCAGGGTTCCTTTGAGGGAAATGATCCCTTTTTGCTTTGCCATTTTTTTGAAATTTAATTTTGAGATGCGAAATGTTTTGACAGGCACATTTCGTTTAAGCCTGCACCGGTGCTTTGCAATTGCGGGACAAGGATAGGAGGGGTTGGTGAGATTGGGAAATGCGGGTGCCGTTGGTGCCGGAAAGGAGGGTTTTGATTGGGGAGTGGGTAGTCGGTAGTCGGTAGTCGGTAGTCGGTAGTCCGAAGTCGGAGCTGTTTTAAAGTTTACAACTTTTAAACGTATGGTTGGATCTGGGAACGAGAGTTCGCTATCAAGTTGTAAATTTTGGAACGGATGTCGTTAAACCTGAATATTGTTTGTGAGCTTCCGAAGTTTTTAAGACCTCGGAAGGCTGCATTATTTTTTGTGGGTAGACGGGTGATCGCTATCAGTTGAACCAAACTGCATATCCTTTCTTTCTCAGATCCCATGCGAGTTTTTCTTCCATTATCAAGGCCTCCTGCCTAGTCATGGATCTCCTATTAATATCGTCGTAAAGGCTGGGGCGTAAATAGGTTCCATATTTCTGGACGATATTGGCGGATAACTTATGGCCCTTCTTATTTACATAACCGGTTTTATGTTGCTTGAATCGTTCTGCAGGAGTTTTACTCGTCATGCCAACGTAAAGGCATTGTAGCACGCCGTTAAATTGCGGATTTGCGAGACGGAATTTTGTATTCTCGGTAAAAACTTTTTTTGATAGTTCGATGACGTATACGGAGTATCTCATTTTAAAAAAAAGATACTGCTTTTAAATGGCATTAGGAAATTCGTAAGGTACGACATATGCAAGGACAACATAGTATGAGACTTCCGGAGTTTTTCAAACTTCAGAAGTCGGTATTATTTTTTCGAGGGTAGTTGGCGATCGCTACCGCCGTAGTTTACAAAGTACCCTAGGTACGGCCGGCATTGGAAGATAATGGCGGGACGATCAATAGTCATAAATGAAAGTGCCACTACTGCTGTTGAAGGCCATCCTGAGAAGGTGAGCCTTTGTAAGTCTTTTTTTTGCTCAATCACTAAAAAAAGAATATCTTGGCTAGTTGCAAGTAATGTGTATGTTGTACACGATAATATTTGACTTGTAATATTTGATTAATTTTCGATTAAATACCTGCATATGAAAAGAACACTACTCCAACCAGTTTGTGATTTTACTTCTACTGCACCCTTTGAGCAAAAAGGGAATATAAAAAGTAGGATGAAATTATTTCTTGTATTATCCACATTTTTATTCCTGGGAGATTTAACCCAAGCGCAGACAACCTTTTCCTGGCGCAATGACCAAAACCCAATTTCAGGACAATGGAATGTTTCTAATTATTGGTGGAATGGCTCCGGCCCTGCTTTGCCAGGAGGATCTGAAATCCTTTTTTTAGACGGCAATGTTGGAACAACAATGACAAATGATTTGCCGTCTCCAAACAGATATCGGATCACATTTGGTTCTACCAGTGCGGCAGCAAGAACAATTAATGGCAGTACCTCAAATACTTTCTTTGATTTTGCTGGTAATATACCCGCGATTTTTAATCAATCCGGACAAAATCATACCATTAATTTCCCGATTCAAATTGGTAATACAAGTACATCTACAAGTCCAAACTATGGAATGGAGCTCAACGCAAATAGTGGAAACCTCACGTTTGGATCAACTTTTTCTGCGGCCAATAATACCGGTACCAAGGTATTAGTATTGCGGGCTTCAAGCAGTGGCACAGGTACTGTTACTTTAAATGGAGCAATATCAAATGGTAGCGGTACGATGAGCATTAGTAAGATAGAATCGAATACGGCAATACTGGCTGCAGCTAATACTTACAGCGGCAGTACTTCCATAACAGGCGGCACTCTTAGGCTTTCCGGTTCGGGTACGCTTGGTTCCGGATCCAATGTTACAATTAGCCTTGGAGCAACGCTAGATTTGAATAATGTTAGCGCAAGTGTAGCTTCTATTTCTGAAACCGCAACATCAAATGGTGGTACGATAACATTGGGCTCAGGAACACTCACGGTTTTGGGTGGTTACGGTAATGGAACAACAAAATTTCAAAATAATATATCCGGAACAGGCGGCCTTATCAAACAAGGGACAGGTGTTTTGTCTTTATATGGCACACCATCTTATACCGGCGCTACAACAGTTGAAGGCGGCATATTGGAGTTGTTGTCAGCCAGTATGAGCACATCTTCAATTACAGTAAAAAGCGGAGCCACTTTTCAACTCGGCGGCTCAGCTAAAACCTGTACTCTAAATAGCTTGACTCTCGAATCGGGTTCTACCTTAATAGTTCCAGCTTCTTTTGTTCTTGTAATTAACGGTACTCTTAAATTAGCCTCGGGTGTAACACTAACTAATAGTGGAACTATTCAGTATGGAGCTTCCGGAACTTTAGAATACAACGGATTGAGCGCTCAAACATCTACTAACAATGAATGGCCTGTCGCTAATCCGCCACTGAACGTTACCGTGAGTAACAGTAACGGAGTTATTTTACATGCTTCCCGTAGTGTTGGTGGTGCGTTTGCACTCAATGGCGGAAATTTGTCGATCGGCTCAAATACTTTAACTCTTAACGGAGCAGTTTCAGGAAGCGGCACATTTACCGGCACAGCCACTTCAGGCGCGTCAACTTCTAATTTGGTAATTGGTGGAGCTGCAGGTACGATCAGCTTTACACAGACGGACGCAACAACACGTTCTCTCAACAATCTTACTCTAACCAATGGGGCATCTGCTACCTTAGGCAATGCATTGGATGTATATGGAACAATAACTTTAAACAACTCAAGTGCTACTTTAAACCTGAATGCCAAAAACCTAACCTTAAAATCAAATTCCATCAACACAGCCCGCATTGCATCATTGGCGGCTGACGGTTCTAATCTTACCGGTGCCAGCAGTGTTACAATGGAGCGCTGGATCCCGGCCCGGGGAAATAATCCGGCATCGGGTGGACGTGCCTATCGTTTATTGGGACCAACAGTAAATACAAGCGGCTCCATAAAAGCCAACTGGCAGGAAGGGCAGATGAATACCTCCATCGGGACAAATGTAAATGCATTTCTCGGCTATGGAACTCATATTACGGGAAGCGGAGGAAATTCAAATGGATTTGATGTAACCCTGTCCAATGCGTCATCATTATATGCTACAACCAATGGTATCACACCTACCTATACAGCATACACAAGTACGAGTGGAACATTAGATGCAAAAACGGGGTACTGGTTGTATATACGCGGCGATAGAAGTGTAAGCACTACTATTGCACTCGCCGATAACATGCCAACGAGTAGCACCACGCTTCGCACCACAGGTACTTTGCTCAAAGGCACGCAGACATTTTCAGGAATAAGTACTACGCCACTTGCATTGAGTTTGGTTACCAACCCTTATCCTTCAGCTATTGATTGGGCAACTGTATATACCAGTAATTCACCATTGGATATTGGCCCCGCTTACACATTATGGGACCCTAACATTGGCAACAGGGGAGGTTATGTAACTGTGACAAATACTGGAACAGTTGTTCCTAATACCAGTGGCGCAACCCAAAACATACAACCAGGCCAGGCATTCTTTGTTCAAACGGTAACAGGAACCGGTACCGGATTTACGTTGGAAGAAAGCCATAAGGTTGCAGGTAACAATAACAACGTGTTTCGTCCGGGTGCTCAACCCGAGAGTTTTGCCGTATCACTTTATTATGATGAATCCACCGGATTCCGCAGACTTGCGGACGGAGCAACAGCGATATTCGACAAGAGCTATTCAAAAGATTTAGATATATATGACGCGGTTGAGGTCAATAATTGGGATGAAAATATTGCGATAGCAAGGTCCGGCAAAAATCTAGCTTTGGAAAGCAGGCCTGTAATTTCCACAACAGATGCATTGCCTTTATTCATGAATCACATGAAGCAGCGTAAATATGAATTTGATTTTACTCCGACAAATTTTACGAACAGGTCGTTGCGGGCTGAACTGGTTGATAATTACCTGGGCACAAAAACGCCACTAAGTGTAACGAATCCTGTAACGGTTGGGTTCACGATCAACGCTGATCCCGCCTCATCTGCCAGCGATAGATTTAGTATTGTATTTAACGCTGCGCCGATCGATCAATTAACCATCAATGCTTATCAAAAGAATAAGGGAGTGCAGGTAGAGTGGACGTCTAGAACTGAAACCGGTATGGACCATTATGAAGTGGAAAGGTCAAATGACGGAACGCAATTTAGCAAGCAAGCCACAGTTCCGGCAATCGGCAACAGTGCAGTTGCAGTTAATTACAATTGGTTTGATATGTCTCCGCAGGCTGGAAATAATTTTTATCGAGTGAAGGCAACAGATATGATCGGGCAGGTGAAATACAGCGATGCGGTGAAAATATCTCTTGACAAAGGACAACCTGCCATTGTTGTATATCCGAATCCGTTAAGCTCTGATAATCTCGGATTGCAGTTGAGAGACCTCAATAAGGGAACTTATGTGATCAGCCTGTACAACAAACTTGGTCAGCGGGTATTTAGTGTGGAATTACAACACCCTGGCGGAACGGCTTCGTTAGCAATCCCCTTAAACAACAGGTTGATAAAGGGGGTTTATCAGTTACTGTTAACAGGTGACAATAACTTAAGGCTTAGTAACCAAGTGATTAAGAATTGATCTTATTTCAAAACCGTTTGAGCGGTTAATATTCAGAGGACTTCCGGAGTTTTTAGACTTCGGAAGTCTTTTTGTATGACAAAGTCCTGCTGCTATTTCTGCAAGGTATTATTTTATCCCCAGAGCAACTTTTTGCTCCCGCGAGGCCTCTATGTCGATGGCACCCAATTGCGGTGATCTATTAACAAAATAAAATATCTGTTAACTAATTTTCCAACTGAGCAACATGAAATAACGAAGAGTTAATACCCCGACCCAAGCTAGCCGCCGTATTAACTTTAGTTTTGCCTCCTGTCGTTCCCAAAATGAGGATAAGTTGGCCCGTATTTTTTATCAAAAAACGGTACCTTCATAGGCCGTTTTTGATCTATTATATTAAATAAACACCCGCGTATGAAAAAAAATTACTCTACTGAACTTACCATTTCATCTTCCCCAAAAAGAAAGTTCATTGCTGCAACTCCTTTCCGGTTGCTGATGGTTTTTGTGTTGTGTATGAGTGTTGGGAAGGGGTGGGCGCAAACGCCCGTGCCTATGTCTTCACAACCGGGGCTGAGTTACACCGAAAACTTCGCAGATATTACTAACTGGGGAAATGATTTTGTGTCCGGCATTGGTGCAAACCGTTGGAAATCTTATCCTATAACAGCTGGGGGGACCGCGAATGATGGCAAGAGGACAACTAAATCTTCTGCGACTTTTGTGACAGGTACTTCGGGTGGTGTTCAAAAAGGAACTGGCAATTTTGTTTTTTTATCAACCGGCAGTACAGCTACTTCTGAGGCAGTTGCCGTAGATCTTTTATTGGATTATACTGGAGTAAATGCTGGTACATTAAGCTTCAATTGGGCAGGCGTTGATAATGGCGGGGGTACCAGGCCAACATCATTAAGGATCTTTTGGAGCACCGATAACACAACTTTCACAGAAATAACAGCTGCGCAGGTGATAGATGTTCAAAGTCCCACCACGGGTTCAATCACGACTGTTGCTTTACCTTCTGCATTTAATAATTCCGCAACAGCCAGATTAAGATTTTATAATCATGCGGGTACGGTTACGGGAGGAGGAAACAGGGATAAAATTTCAATTGATGATGTTACGGTTACTGCTACTGCTTTAGTTAATCCATCCATTGCTATTTCTGATGGAGCCATTGCAGCAGGAAATGTTAACCAGGGTACAAATAATGTTGTGTTGCAGCGATACGACCTTGCCGTTACTGCCGCAAATGCAACATTAAATGGTTTGACAGTGACTACTGCCGGATCGTATATTGCTGCTGATATTACTAATTTAAAAGTGAGATATTCAACTGATGCTACACTGGATGGAGGCGATGCTACCTTGAGTACGAAAACAACTGGTTTGGGAGCAGGATCCCAGGTCTTTCCATCTTTTACTCCTCAATCGATTACAAGCGGAACGACGGGTTACGTTTTTGTAACTGCCGATATAGCTTCAGGCGCAACGGCTTCCAATACGATCAATATCGGAAGCACTGCCTTTTCAAATATTTCATTTTCCGGAACTGTTACAAAAACAGGTACCGACCCGGTAGCAGCCGGCGGGGCTCAAACATTTGTAGTGGCCATTCCTGATATTGCCATTTCGAATGCCAGCCCAGCAGCCGGAAATATCAACCAGAATTCTGTAAATAATATCCTGTATAGTTTACAATTGGATGTTACTACTACGAGCGCAACAATAAATTCGCTGACTGTTACTACAGCGGGTACTTATATTGCAGGTGATATACAGAGCAATGGATTTAAATTATGGTTCAACTCAACTAATAATTTAAGCGGTGCCACACAAATTGGAACTTCCGCAGTTGTGACATCAGGAAATAATATCGTGTTCTCAGGACTGACCCAAGTAATAGGTTCAGGCGCTACTGGCTTTTTACTCGTAACAGCAAACGTAGCATACAATGCAACTGCATCTAATACTATCAGTATTACTTCAACTCCTTTCTCTAATATTGTTTTTGCATCAGGCAATAAAACCGGAACAGATCCGGCGGGTGCAGGAAATGCGCAAACAATTACCGCTGTTTCACCAAGTGTGGCTATTGCCGGGGCTGCAATAGCTGCCGGTACTATTGGGCAAAATACAGTAAGTAATATCCTGTACCAGGCAAGCTTTGCTGTAACTGCCAATTCAACTAACTTAACTGGTATTACAGTTACCACCGCGGGAACGTATGTAACCGGAGACATCCAAACAAATGGTTTTAAACTCTGGTATAATACTTCCAACACATTTGGTACCGCAACCAATATTGCTTCTATTGCAGCTGTTTCTTCAGGCGGTAATCTTATTTTTTCCGGATTATCACAATTAATTCCTATTTCGACTTCAGGATTTATTTGGGTCACAGCAGACATTGCGACTGGAGCTACAATTGGTAACACTATCAATATAACATCGACACCATTCTCAAATATTGTATTCGATAATGGTGCAATAAAAACAGGTACTGATCCCATTGCCGCTGGCGGGGTTAAAACTATAGTGCAAGCGCCGCCCGTTGCCGGTGAAATACTTATTAACCAGGTTAGTCCTGCTTATTCGACAGCTACAGATGAATATATTGAGCTTGTAAATACAACTAATAAAACCTTTGACCTGTCTCTTTTAAAAATTGGTTATCAAAGTGCGGCGGGTGTCACCGGAGGTGCTGGTGGGGCATTAATAGGAACTTTGGCGCCGCACAGTTTCTGGTTGTTATCTCCCAATGCAACTGTAACGGTTGGATCAACTGCTGCCTTAGCAAGAGATGGCAGTATTTCTTCTGGTATGGCAAATGGATCAGGCCAAATAGCATTGCTTATTACTGCCGATAACACAAAAATAGATGGCGTTGGGTACGGAACGATAACAGGAGGTACTTACACAGAAACTTCTGCCGCCACTTCACCAGCCAATCCTGGGGGCATAACAAGAATAACAGACGGAGTTGATAATAATACTAACAGCACAGATTTTGCCACTGTGGCTCCTGCAAATATTTATTTACGTAACAGTAATAGCAGGCTTGCTAATGCAGGATCTACTATTGCTGGGGGAACATACACTGATATATCTGTAACAGGAAATTCATCCATTGCAGGAAATGTAACTGTGAGCAATAAATTATCTCTAACAAGTGGAGCTTTTTCAATAGGTTCTAACACGTTAACCCTGAATGGAACAGTAACTGGTACGGGTACCTTATCCGGGTCATCCACTTCCAACTTAGTGATCGCGGGCACTGCCGGCACGTTGAACTTTACATCTGGCAGCAGAACATTAAAAGATCTTACCTTAAATGCCGGTGCAAGCGCCACGCTTGGAACGCCACTGGATATAACTGCAGGCGCTTCACCCAATAATAGTGGAACAGTGATCGTGAATGGTGGGGCTGTTCTTGCAAGCGCGGGCAATCTTACCATTAAATCAAATGAATTTGGAACAGCAAGAGTGGGTACTTCAGCAGGCGCAATATCAGGCAATGTTACCGTAGAGCGATTTATCAAACTACGTGCACCCGGTACTGGTCCTGGTGCAGATAATTATGGCCGTGCTTATCGCTTGCTGGCACCTTCCGTTACTACAAGTGGTGGTTCTACCATCCGTACTAACTGGATGGAGAATGGGCTGAATACAGTATGGGGTACAAACGATGACCCTGTTCACGGTTATGGTACACAAATTTCAGGAGCTGGCGGTAGTAGTAATGGTTTTGATGTAACAGGCAGTAATGCTCCTTCACTTTACAGTACTACCAATGGAATAACACCAACTTATACGGCTATTGGCAGCACGGGCGGTAACCTGAATGCATTGACTGGATATTTCCTATACCTCCGCGGAGATCGTAGCATGGACATGACCCTGCCTTTAACAACAGAGATGCCCACAAGCAGCACTACCCTGCGTGCAACGGGATTACTGACACAAGGGCCTGTTAGCAGCTTCACCAATGCTTATGATGGTACAGCACTTTCACTAAACCTTGTAACTAATCCATATGCTTCGGCGATAGACTTTAACCAGGTATATATAGCCAGCAGTAATATAGCGCCCTTCTATACTTTCTGGGATCCTAATTTTGGTACAAGGGGAGGTTTTGTTACGGTTACCATCGGTGGAGTAGCCAGTTCTGGGGCAGCCACCCAATATATACAATCGGGCCAGGCATTTTTTGTACAGGCAGATGGTGTGGATGTACCTGTAGTGAATATTACAGAAACCCAGAAAGCGGCCAATAATAATAACGGTGTTTTCCGTGGGCCACCGCCACCTACAGAATCATTTAATATTTCTTTATATTATAAAGAGTCCAGCGGCTATCGCAGAGTAGCAGACGGAGCTACGGCGATCTACAATGCCGGTTACAGTGAAAAAGTAGATGTTTTTGACGCGGTCGAGATCAATAACTGGGATGAGAATATTGCGATCGCGAGAGATGGCAAACACCTGGCTATTGAAAGCAGGCCTGTGATCGTTAAATCAGATGAGTTGCCTTTGTTCATGAATAATATGAAACAAAAGACCTATGAATTTGAGTTCACGCCTTCTGCATTTACCAATACAAGATTAACGGCCGAATTGGTTGATAATTTTACCGGTAAACACACACCGGTGAGTGTAACCGATGTAACTGTTGTAAGCTTTAGTGTTACCAGTGATCCGGCTTCATTTGCAACCGATCGTTTCAAAGTAGTGTTCGGCACCATCAAGGCTGCGGAGACACCGGTGACAACGAATGATCATCCTATCATTGTTTATCCTAACCCAATAAAGGGCAACAACTTTAGTATTGAATTGAATAACCTGGCAAAGGGTACTTATAATATCAGCCTGGTTAATAATCTTGGTCAACCGGTATATAGTGCGCAGTTAGAGCATCCCGGTGGAAATGTAAAGAAGACGATCAAGCTTAACAGCATGATCGGAGCAGGTACGTACAGGTTAATGGTAAAAGGTGAGAATGTGAAATTGAATCAACTTATTATTAAGAATTAACTTTTTTTGATTGGTGTGATTTTTATGATTGTCTTGCGTTGACATGATAAAAATTAAGATCATCACATAAATCACAGATAGACCTTTAAAAATAAAAAAAATGAAAAAGCAAGAGATCCTTAAAACACTTATAATAATCTGCTGCGTTGCTGTACCTATGATAGCGAATGCACAGATCATAGATCCGAACGATGCACCGATAGATGGAGGCTTGAGTTTATTGATCGCGGCAGGAGTGGGGTATGGGGTGAAGAAGTATCGTGATGGTAAGAAGAATGAGAATGCGGAGGAGAAGATCTGAGTAGGCAGTGGTCAGTTTACAGTGGGCTGTAGAAATCCGTTAAATAATAATTATTCAGTTAAAGGAATGACCATTTGGTCGTTCCTTTTTTATGCATCCAAACTACATTAATGCCCGGGTCTAAGTTCTCTCAATCGCTTTTCCCTGCATAATTTGCCATGCATTTGTAATGATTATAATATGTATGCGACTCCAGGTACAGAAAAAATCCAAAATTTTCCTTGATAGTAGTTTTTTTTCTATAGATTTACCGCCTGTTCAAAGCATGGATGAGTAGAGTCGAACCTCCTTCCTGCACTCTAATCCAATCTTTATTTAAGACCTGTACAGGAAATTTTGCTTATTGAGCTGTGTTGACCACAAAGGGTTATTTCCATCCCTCTAAGTAGTTTTCTCATCTGCGGTAAACATAGTTACCGGCAGAAAATGTTTTGAAAATTCATATCCCTGTCTAAGCCTATTTCTTAGGATCCAAATCAACATTTATTAATAATTAACGTATGATAGAACTATACGCTTCTATTACTTTTTTGCATTTTTAAAATAACCTCTAAACTAGATACTGGTATTATCGGCTAATGGCTATTAATTTTTGCTCACCTACAACCTTTGTTTATGAAACTGACAACCGCAATTACTGATTTTAAAAAAGTGTTTATGAATAAATTATTTGCGAAACTCCTGCTGGGGGTTTTATTTGTTTTTGGGATTTTACAAACAGAAGCACAGGTTTCGGTAACTGCAACAGCAGGCACAACTGGGCCAACAGCTTATACGACTTTGAAATTTGCGTTTGATGCAATTAATGCTGGTACCCATCAAGGTGCAATTGTAGTGAGTATAACAGCAAATACAACTGAGGGTACAACACCGGCAACATTAAATAGTAGCGGTGCTGGGAGTGCAAGTTATACCTCAATAAATATACGACCCACTACTGATGGAGTTTCTGTATCCGGCAATCCGGTTACTGGATTTGGAGTAATTCAATTAAAAGGTGCAGACAATGTCACTATTGATGGTGATAATCCAAACACAGGCGGAACGAATAGAAACCTTACAGTTAACAATACCACTACTGCAACGGCAATTGCAAACTCGTGCATAAGAATTGCAACTGTGAATGTTGCCGCAGCTTTAGACGCATCAAATATTACTATTAAGAATTGCGTTTTGAATGGTAATGTAACTTCCGGAAATTTAAGCAGTATTACATCTAATTCAAGCTCTTCTAATTCAAGTTTTGGTATTTATGTAGGCGGAAATGGTGGTTCAACTGCTATTGATGCACTTACTGCAATAACTTCAGTTTCGAGCCAGACAATTCCAGCTTCTACTACTGTAAACACATTGTTGATCGATAATAATCAGGTTAATCAATGTGCTAGGGGTATAGTTTTTAATGGGAGTTCATCAGCCTCATCTACTGGCATAACTATTTCGAATAATATAGTTGGTGCTTCTGGAACACCGACTCCTACAACCCCGCCTTTTACATCCCCTGCAACAACTGTGTATTCTAAAGGTATTTGGATATTCGGAACAAATGCTTACTCAATTACAGGAAATACTATACAAAATATTATGTCATATATTTTGACAACTCCAATTTATGGTATTGAAATTAATGGAGCAACAGGTTCTGGTACTATGACAATCAGCAACAATATTGTTTCAGGAATTGCACAGAATTCAGCAACGGCAACAAATGTAAGGGGTATTACTGTAAGTCAAGCGGGCGGGCCTTACACCGTTTCAGGAAATACTATCAGCAATGTGCAAGGAGTTTTAACCGGAATTAGTTCTAGTACTACGGTAGGCGGAATTGTAGCAAATACAACAGCAACTTCAGCAACAATTACCGGCAACAAGGTCACAAAAATATACAATAATAACACGGGAACTACATCCTGCTTTGGCATTAATCTAGCTGCAGGGAATAACATTACTGTTCAAAATAATTTTGTTTCTGATGTTTTAGGAAATATGGCTGGAGGCGGGGCTTTTAGCACCTCTTTTTATACTGTTGGAATTAATGTAGCAGCCGGAACCGGCCACAAAATTTACCATAATTCTGTGAATATGTCTGGAACAATGTTTGGAACAGCTAATTCTAGCATACTGACGGCAGCATTTGCAATAAGTGCTACAACGCTTACTGGAATTGATGTGAGAAATAATATTTTTTCTAATACCATAACAGGAGGTACAACCTCAATTGCTCACGTTTCGATGTTTTTACCAAGTAGCGGCACTTCTACTATGAACCTAATTTTGAATAATAATGCATACTACACTGGCACTACAAGCGGGGTTCATGGTATTTGTCATGCGGGAACTACTTATACCAGTCCTGTTACGTCGAGTGGAGTAGGATTATATACCGGCGCCAATTTTGTTCCAGCTTCCACGGCAGGTGTTACCAACTTGCGTAATTATACCAGCACTTTGTTAGCAGCTAACACTAATAATGATAATGCTTCACTGGCGTTTACATCAGCTGCGCCTTTTACATCAGCATCAGATTTACATATACCTGCAGCAACAAACACGCAACTTGAATCAGGAGGAGCTTCAACAAGTGTAACAACAGATATAGATGGAGATGCCAGACCTGGTCCAACAGGTTCAGTTAATGGTGGTGCTACTGCACCAGATCTAGGTGCTGATGAATTTGATGGCACACCGCCTTCACCAATGGTATATGTATCAAGTACCACTACACAGACCAATACATCAAGTGTTCAAACAAATACTACTAACCAACAAGTAATAGGCATCCAGGTTGTTACAAGTGGAACTACCAGCCCTCTTAGCGCTACCAGTTTTACATTAAATACAAATGGAACCTCGAATGTTGCTGACATAACCAATGCTAAACTTTTTTATACAGGAACCTCTTCTACATTTGCAACTACAACTCCATTTGGCTCATCTGTAGCAACACCAAGTGGTTCTTTTGGCTTTACAAGTACACAAACTTTATCAACCGGTACAAATTATTTCTGGCTTACCTATGATGTACCATGCGGCGCCACTCTTTCTAATGTTATAGATGCAGAGTGCAATTCTATTACAGTAGTTTCTTCACAAACACCAACTGTGCAGGCACCGGTAGGAAGTCGCACTATTGTAGCAGGGCCTTTAAGCGGTACAAAAACTGTGGGTACCGGGGGAGATTATGCCACACTTACTGCCGCTGCAGCTGACATAAATACGAAAGGACTTGGAGGAAATACAATTTTAAGTATCCTCAACAATATTACTGAGGTAGGGGCTGTAACGATTAACCAATGGGTAGAATGCGGAGGCAGCGGATTTACGCTTACCATCAAACCAGCAGCAGCTACAACACCAACAATAAGTGCGAATTCTGCTACGGCAGTTATTGTGTTAAACGGAGCTGACAGGGTTACCGTTGATGGATCAAATTCGGGAGCAACAGACAGGAGTCTTACTATTTCAAATACAAATGCAGCTACACCTGCAGGAGTTTCTGTGGTAAGCCTAGGTATAGGCCTGGGGGCTACAAATAACACGATCAAAAATTGCAATATTATAACTGCGGCCAGTTCATCTACCGGTTATGGCATTTCGGTTGGAGGCGGTACGCCTGGAACGACTGGCGCAGACAATGATAATGTAATTATACAGAATAATAATATAACAGTAGCAACTGTAAGTATTTATGCTGCAGGTACAACTTCTGTTACTGTAGGCGGCGACGATAATTTACAAATAACCGGTAATACAGTTAACTCAAGCACAACATTACAAAACCAGGGAATACAGATTGGTAATGCACTTAACGGTGCAATTACAGGTAATACAATTAGTATAACAACCTCAGGTGCTTTTCCACCAATAGGTATTTCAATTGAAACAGGTTATGTTTCATCCACGATAACCCTGAATAAGATCACCACGGTACTGGCAACAAATACCGGAGGTTATGGTGGGAGGGGTATCACGGTTGGCACAGGAACATCATCCAGCGCTTTAACGATTGCGAATAATGTGATTTATGGTGTCAACGGTTCTAACTGGAACACATTTGAAAATTCGTCATCAATGGGTATTGCCCTTGGATTTATAGGCGGAAGTACCACAAGTACAACCACAGCGGGGGGAATTAACCTGTACTATAATAGCGTGAACATGAGCGGCAGTATTGGGGCGGGGTCTTCAACTGCTTTAACGTCTGCCTTGTATATCGGATCTGCTGTAACAGCGCTGGATATACGTAACAATGTTTTAGTGAATACTCAGGTAGGAACAAATGCAGCGCAAAAAAATTATGCGATCTATTCTGCTGCAACCATCGGATCATTCACCACCATCAATAACAATGATTATTTTGTAAGTAATACATTTAACCCATCCTCTGCTATTCCAGGCTTTATAGGTTCTGATCGTACAAATTTGGCCGGCATACAGGCGGGCTTTGGACAGAATGGAGCCTCAATTATTACAAATCCATTATTCCAAAACAATTCCGATCTGCGCCCTGCTGTAGGGTCCCCACTTGTAAATGCAGGAGTTACGGGTACAGGTATAACAACAGATTTCCTGGCTGTTACCCGTAGTGTGACTACCCCAACAATCGGGGCTTATGAGAATGCGGTGGACGCTACTCCTCCGGTAATTACTTACACAATTTTGGGTAACACATTGAGTGTAGCCAACCGCAACCTTACAGCAGTCACTATTACTGATCCAGGCAGTGGCTTGTCGGCAGCCAAACCACGATTATACTATAAAAAATCAGGCGATGCAAACACTTATGTTGGAAATACAAGTGCTGATAACGGTTGGAAGTATGTAGAGTCTAACGGAACTACGTCACCTTTTGATTTTACAATTGATTATACCCTACTTCAAACAGGCGCAGCAACACCCGGAGATGCGATACAATACTTCGTTACAGCGGCTGATGCGGCTGCAATTCCAAATGTTGCGATCAATTCCGGTGCATTTACGGCTATTCCTGCAAGTGTGGCTTTAACGTCGGCAGCTTTTCCAATTACGGGTACAATCAACCAATATACTATCAGTATAGCTTTTGCAGGTTCCTATAATATACCAGGTAGTTATCCAACATTGACCGGCGCAGGAGGATTCTTTGCGGCAGTCAATGCAGGTATTGTAACCGGGAATGTTATTGTAAATATCACTGCAAATTTAACTGAAGATGGTACTAACGCTCTAAATGAGTGGATAGAATCTCCCGCAGCAAGTAATTTTACAATGACGATTCAGCCGGATGCAGGAACAGTAAGAGATATTGTGGGCAATGTCACAACGGCGGCGATGATAAGACTCAATGGAGCAGACAGGGTAACAGTTGATGGACGCTCTGGCGGATCCGGAATGTTCCTGCGGTTTAGGAATACATCCACAGCACAACCTGTTTTATCATTCCTAAATGATGCTACAAGCAATACCATTAGATATTCTTTTGTGGAAGGTTCAAATGCAACCACAACTACAACTACTGGTGGGGTGATTTTATTTGGCACAACTACCGGAACCACAGGAAATGATAATAATACCATCGATAATTGCCATATCAGGGATAGAAGCGATCTGGCTTTCCTGGGCTCTGGAAATGTAAATTTTATCGCGATAAATTCCGTTGGAACAACAACAACAACAACACATTTTAACTCAGGTATCCAGGTAACAAACTGTAATATTTTTAACATGATCGGTACTGCTACCACAATTGGGGCAGGTAATACGGGATGGACAATTTCAAACAATAGCTTTTATCTTGGCGGTGCAGTAAATGTAGGTGGTGCACTCACGACCCAAACTATACAAATCGCAAGTGGTGATGGATATACCATTTCAGGCAACTATATAGGTGGAAGCCAGGCGTTGGCAGGTGGAACCCCATGGTCTGTTACAGGAACGGCTTCGGGAACTGTTGCACATTACGCCATCCGGTTTACAACGGGTACATCTGCAGCAGCATCAAGTACTGTCAGCAACAATACAATACGAAATTTTAGCCTTTCTCAAATACCGAGTAGTTCAGCATTGAATTTTGCAGGAATATTAGTTGAAGTTGGACAAATTAATGTAACGGGAAATATGGTCGGTGATACGACTGGTACAGGATCAATTACTCATACAAGTACAGGTGCTACTGCTTTCACAACAAGCATTGAATTAATCAGCATGCGTACTGTTACGGGCGGATATTCAGTTACTAATAATAATGTTGGATCTACTCTGTTTACAGGAACCGCAACTGGGGGGATGTCGATAATAGGGATATTGATCTCATCAGTGACTTCGTCTTCTGCAGTTACCGTATCAGGCAATAAAACCGGTAGTGATCTTACTGCAAATAATTTGAGAGTTAACCCAAGCGCAAGTTCAACACCAGGGTCTTTGTATGGAATACTTAACACCAGTTCATCACCTGCTGTTGTAAATATCACAAATAATATAGTTGCAAATTTGGTATCTAATTCAGATAACTCAACAAGTTCAACATTTGTTCGTGGCATTGGGCATACTGGTACTTCAAGTCATGATATTTCAAATAATACAATCCATGATCTAAAAGGAGCAGGTAGTTTCGCAGGCCTAGCAAGTATTACATTACCGGTAATCGGAATTTATAAAAATGCAGGCAATGCTTCGGGTACTGCTCTAATTAATGATAACAGAATTTATAATTTATCAGCAACAAATCCCGGGAATTTTGGTACAGTTGTAGCTGGAATAGCTCATTCCATTGTTACCCCTGGTAACAATACTGCCGTTCCGGTTGAAATCAGAAGAAACCACATTTATGGATTGAGTAATGCTTCTACCAGCACCACTTTGGGTTCGACGACAACACCTGTTGCTACAGGTATTTATTTTAGACAGCCAACAGCTGGCTCTAATATACTTGTCGCTAATAATGAAATTTCATTAGGCGAAGGTGTAACAAATAATACTACATTTATAGGATTATGGTATGGTCCGGCATCAGCGACTGTATTTGCTACAGTAAATGGATTTTATAACACGATACATATCGGAGGTACCGTAACGAGTGGGGCATTACCAAGTTATGCTTTCATGCGTGGTGATTTTTCATTGATAGGAGCTACATCGCCGATTATTTTAAGAAATAATAATTTCGATAATATACGTACAGGAGGCTCTGGAAAACACTATGCTATTGCAAATTACGCAACAACTCCAAGTACATCAGGCTGGTCGGGTACAGCTTCGGATAGAAATAATCTTTACAGCAGTAATGCAGCAACGATAGGACAATGGGGAACAACTGACCAGACTTTTGCTGCCTGGAAAACTACAAGTGCCGGAGATGCAAACTCTGTTTCGGGAGCTTCTGTGTTTACTAATTCTGCTGTTGGTAATTTGTTGCCATTAACACAATCTAATTGTATATTAGATAATGCAGGCACACCAATAACTATTGCAGGCTCATTTGTTGCAGATGTATTAAATGATATCACTTTAGCTACCAGAAGTGCAACTACACCGGACATAGGGGCATATGAATTTACCGGAAACTTTACAACTGTAACTGCCGGCTCTGCACAAACAGTATGCGGTACATCAGCTACGTTAGGTGGCTCTGCTGTGCAAGCTGGTGGTTCAGGAACATGGACAGTAGTTGCAGGTACAGGTACATTTAGTCCAAATGCTAATACCGCAGGTGCTACAGTAAATGGTTTAAGCTATGGTTTGAATACATTTAAATGGACGGTAACTAATGGTAGTTGCAGTGGAAATGCCAATGTCAACATTACAGCAAATGCAATTTCAACCCTGGCAACTGTTGCTACTTCTGCGGCATGCAGCGGCAGTGGTGCAATAATTAACCTGACAGGTTTAGTGGCTGGCAGTACAACAGATATATCTTATAATATTAACGGCGGAAGTACACAAACTGCCATAGGAGTTATTGCAGATGGTTCGGGTAACGGAAGCTTTACTTCGGTTGCAGTTTCAGATGCAAATGACGGACAAGCGCTTACGATCACTTCGATGACACGTACCGATATTACTCCAAATTGCGGACCTACAACGTTCAATAACCCGGTTACATTATCTGTAGGTAATACATGGGTAGGTACTTCGGCAGATGGAAATACCAGTGGCAACTGGACATGCGGTTTGCCTACCAGCACTTCTAATATTATTATACCAGCTAGCCCTTCCGGTGGAAATATGCCGGTGTTATCAGGAGACATTGCGGTTGCAAAAGTTAATATACAAGGAGCATCAACACTTACTATAGGTAATCATATATTAACCATCAATGGAGCAATTTCCGGTACCGGAACATTTACTGGTTCTTCTACGTCTGAATTGATAATTGGAGGTGCAGTAGGTACCTTAAACTTTACCCAAACCAATGCCTCAACCCGCTCAATAAAAAACATCACTTTTAACAGCGGCGCCACTGCCACTTTAGGCGATGTATTGGATGTATATGGCGATATAGAATTTACGCCTTCAACAAGCAACAATTTTAACGTAAATGGTAAGAACCTTACTTTAAAATCAACCGCTGCTTATACGGCACGTATTGGCAACCTTACGGGTACTACACTAGGCGGTGCAACTAACGTAACTGTAGAGCGGTTCTTTAATTTACGTACAACCGGCGGAGCTGGTACAGGTAGCACCGGCAGGGCCTACCGGTTAATAGCGTCAACAGTAAATACAACAGGCCATGCTACCAAACCTACCATGAAAGACAACTGGATGGAAGGAGGTATGAATACAGCAATAGGTACTAATGTTAATCCACTTGCCAATTATGGTGTGCAAATAACCGGAGCAAGCGGCAATGCAAATGGCTTTGATAAAACGCAAAGCAATGCGGCATCATTATATAATGCAAGCAATGCGGTAACACCAACATATACAGCTGTAGCAAATACCGGTGGTGCTTTAAATCCATTAACGGGTTGCTTCCTGTATGTGCGTGGAGATCGTAGTATGGATATGACCATTCCGTTGGCACCTGGTACTATGCCAACCAGCAGTACTACTTTACGTGCAACGGGAATTATACAAACGGGTGACAAATCAGTCTTTACCAATTCTTTTGTCGGGGGTGCAGGTACTTTGAACCTTGTCACTAATCCTTATCCATCTCCTATAAACTGGAGCTCCGTATACAATGAAGGTGGGACGCCGAATACTACCATAACCGATGCCTATACGTATTGGGATCCGAATGTTGGTAACCGTGGGGGATTTGTAACTGTGAACACTGCCGGAGGAACGTCTACAGCAGAAGTAGGTGGCTCAATTGGCGGTAACATCTATATCCAGAGTGGCCAGGCGTTTTTTGTACAGGCATCAGGCGCCGCTGCACCAGCATTAACGATCAAGGAAACACATAAGGCCACTGGCGATAACAGCATAGTATTCCGTACAGCTTCACCTCCGTTAGAATCTTTCAGAATTTCTATGTACTATACCGAAACCAACGGCTACCGCCAGGTTGCCGATGGAACTTTAGCGATATATGGTGACTACAAAGCAGCCGTTGATAATCATGATGCTTTTGAAATTAACAACTGGGATGAGAACATTGCGATTGCACGTGATGGTAAACACCTGGCTATTGAAAGCAGGCCGGTGATCGCTAAGAGCGATGACCTGCCCATCTTTATGAACAATATGAAACAAAGGGATTACGAGTTTCAGTTTGATCCATTGGCATTCACCAATACCAATCTTAAAGCCGAATTGGTAGATAACTATCTCGGTACCCGTACTTTGTTAAGTGTTACAGCACCAACAACGGTAGCATTTACTATCACTGCAGATGCTGCTTCAAAAGCAACCGACCGTTTTAAAGTGGTGTTTGGTGCATTTGGCAGTGCTCAGGGTGTAGATGCTATAACAATAAAAGCCAGCCAGCAAAATGGCGGCGTACAAGTAGACTGGACTTCGAAGACCGAAACTGATATGTTAAGGTACGAAGTTGAAAAGTCAACTTATGGCACTACCTTTGCTAAGACTAACAGTACAACAGCGTTGGGCAACAGTACCTCGCCCGTTAATTATAACTGGTTTGATGTCAAGCCGAACATGGGTACCAATTTTTACCGTGTAAAGGGTATTGACAAGGCTGGCAATGTACGTTACAGTGATATAGTAAGGGTATTGTTTGGTAAAGGTGAGCCACATATTGTGGTTTATCCAAGCCCAATGGAAGGCAATACTTTTAAAGTGGATATGTATAATTTGGCAAAAGGTAACTTCCAGCTCAACTTGTACAATGCTATGGGTCAGAAAGTGTACACCGAGCAATGGCAACATGATGGCAGCCAGGCTACCAAAATCATCCAGATCAAGGGTGAAATTGGTAAAGGAGCTTACCAGTTGCAGTTGAGCGGCGACAACGGATTCAAGACATCACAGATAATAATCAAGAACTAATACCGTCAAACCGAAAAGAAACAAAATGAAAAAAAGATATTTGAACATTGTCCTGCTTATGCTTTCCTGTATTGCCGTACCAATGATAGCGAATGCACAGATCATAGATCCGAACGATGCACCCATTGATGGTGGCTTAAGCCTGCTGCTGGCAGCGGGTGTGGGTTATGGCGTAAAAAAATACCGAGATGGGCAGAAGCTGAAAAACAACGAAGAGCCGGATCTGAAATAATTAAAACCGCCGGGTTGGTACGCCAACCTGTTATCTTAAGGTAATTATAAATTAGTACAAAAGGAATAGCCTGTGGGTTGTTCCTTTTTTTTGGCGAGAGTTTTATAAAGATATAGCGGATTATCTAGTGAATACATGTCGCTTATTTTTCGGTATTGCATCAGTTTGAAAAGCTGTGAGGCTGAGCTTGTCGTAGCCGGCTTGAAAATAACAGCATTATCTACAGCATCGGCTTCGACAAGCTCAGCCCGACAGCTTTTTTATCGTCAAAATTTTAGAATAACCCAATGCCTATTTTTCGTCATATAATATCACCCATTTCTCTTTCGAAAATCCGGGATTACTGATCAGGAACTTATCAGCTGAAGCGGTATCATATTTTTGTTCCCATTGCCGGACGATCTGCTTATAAACACGCAGTTCGGGGTTAGGAGGGACTTTCATTTCCTGTATACCCCATTTAAAAACTGATATGGAAGAGTCGCAGACCGATGAGGTACTGCTGGGGGCAAAGTAATCTGCAAATATTTTTTTAGTATGTGGGTTGGAGGTACAAATGAACAGGTATTGTGTTTTTCCGCTGTACAATTTGCCGGAAAAAAAATCATCCAGGTATCCAAACAGGTTTAACCAGGGTAATATCCACCAGCAAAAAATGGTGAACCATAGCAAAGGGTGTTTTGGTTTTAGTACTAAATAATTTACCGGTTGGTCGTAAAATAAAAGCAGGAGCAAAAAAGGCATTAACATGTTCCAGGGCCATAATACTATATTAATATTTAAACCTGCCGGGCCAAACATAAGAAGGATGAAACCGTGCATAATACACAGGAGCACCACGCCTATTTTCCGGCTCCTGTTGAAAAATAAAGCTAACGCTGCGCCCATTTCAATCAATGGCATAAGATAACCCAGCCTGAACATCCAGGTGTTATGAATAGTATAACCTATCCAATCACGTAAGATCATTCCGTTCCAGCCCTGCATGATGAATTTTTGGTTAAGCTTACTTAGTCCGCTAAAAAAATAAAGTCCTACCGCAATGACCTGCCAGCAGGTTTTTAACCTGTTTTCATCACGCGTAAACACAAACGGCAGTAACATAAAAAGAAACTGATATTCCCAGGGTTGCCAGCGGTTTTGATCAAACAAACATGACGCAAATTCTGAAACAATGATAACGATCGCCAGCCATCTTTTAGCGGGGAATACAAGCAGTGCAATTAGCGAAAGGAGCGTAACAGCCAAGAAAAAAATATGCACATAATTGGGAACATTCAATAAACTATCATGTACTGGCACCAGCGGAAACAACCTGTCGGCCAGCCATAATTTATAGCAAATTAGTTTGGTAATAAGCCAGCATGCTGTAATTAAGCGAATAATTAGACTTGGCCTGAAACTATATGTAATGACTGGGGTGCCTTGCATGGCAAAAGCTTGATTGTTTTCAAAGATATGAAGATGAAGTTAGGGTGACGTATGGAGGTTATTAAGTGCCTTTTTACTAAGTACATATTTCGTGCCCACGGCACTTAGTGTAATCTATCAGCCAATACACCAATACATGGTGCCCAACGGCACAGGAAGGCAAGTGCCTTAGCCCAATAATGTTGTTTTCTGCATAATAATCCCGTACAAATGACGTTAATTAGTACAATACCGGCGAACTGCTATAAATTTTGTTGAACCTGGGATAAGATCTTCAACGGTATCTAACATTTAACATTAAGAGAATAAAATAACGGAAAACATATTTTCCGAATTATCAATATCCAACTATCCAATATTCCAATAATGAAAAACTTAAAAATTAAGAGGAAAGAACTATTTCGTTTGGTAATGATCGTTTGTTGTCTGGCTTTACCGATGATCTGTCTGGCACAAGGGCCGGTTGATCCAGAGGATACCCCGATCGACGGAGGTATTTGGGTATTGCTGGCAGCGGGTGCGGCGTACGGGCTGAAGAAGTATAAAGATGCCAGGAAGTTGAGGGGTGAGGAAGAGCGGGTAGTCGGTAGTTGCTAGCCCCTGTCGCAGTATAATTATTGAAGGATTTATTATTTGTGGAGCTTCTGGAGTTTTGAAACTTCGGAAGTTTTTTGTTTGAATCATAGTTCAGACAATTATACAGCGTTTTCCTCTCATCCAGCCTCCTATTGCACAGGCAGTATTAAAATATTATATTAGTACCGCCAATAAACCTCAAACTTTGAAAAACTCTACCATAAAGGTATCAGTCATCGTAACTTTTACTCTGGGTTTCATAATCGTGTTCATTTTTTTGTGTGGCTGCAAGCAAATGAATCCATCCCATCGCAGTGAACGTGAAGAGAATGAAATGTATGATGGCCCCGACAAAGCTGCAGCCTTCGAATTTGAAAGAACCATGGATCCCACCACCGGAAAGGTTCCAAGAGAAAGATATCTAACTGCGCTTCAACAAACGATCCAATCGAAACAAACGCTGAGCTTTAATTCAAATCCCACCATTGAATCATTTGGTTCTAATTGGGTAGAGAGAGGGCCCAACGGAGATATCACTGGTCCCTCAAATGGAAATACCAGGGCCAATAACGGGAAGACGTCCGGTAGGATTAGGGCCATTATGGTAGATTCGTCTGATGCTACTCATAAAACAGTGTGGGTAGGAGGAGTGGATGGTGGTTTATGGAAAACGACGGACATTACGGCCTCACCGGCTACCTGGACATTGGTGAATGATTATCTTACCAACCTGGCGATCGCTGCCATCTGCCAGGATCCCACCAATAACCAGGTGATGTATGTCTGCACAGGCGAATCATATTATAATGTGGATGCGGTTGACGGTAATGGTGTCTTCAAGAGCACGGATGGCGGCACTACATGGACCCACCTTTCAAGTACAAATTCTTACGTAAACTGCACACGGATACTTTGCGACTATCTTGGAAATGTTTACCTCGCAACAAGGGGAACAGGTTTGTTGCGCTCAACAAATGGCGGCACAAGTTGGACAGATATCACACCCTCTTCATTTCTCAATTCTGATATATGTGATCTTGAGATCAGTTCAACGAGTGCGGCAGGGCGACTGCATGTAGTATGTGGTATATTCAGCACACAGGCCTACCGTTATACCGATATACCCACTACCGTTAGTTCGGGCTCAGGGTGGACATCTCCGGTAACCCCTTTCGTCTCTTACGTCATGAGAGCAGAGATCGCCTGTAAAGGATCTACTTTGTATGCACTGCCTGCCAATAACATCAGTAACGTTGCCGAGGTTCCCACGATCTATAAGTCCACCGATGGAGGTGCGCACTGGGCAGCAACCGGAGGCCAACCTGCTTCGGGCTGGGCAAGCGGACAAGGCTGGTATGCATTGGCCGTAGACATAGATCCCTCCGATGCGAACAATTGCATTGTAGGTGGCCTCGATACATGGAAGACAACAAATGGAGGAACCAATTGGTCGCAGATATCTACATGGGTGGGCACTACACCCGTCAATCAATATGTACATGCGGATGTACACAAGATATTATGGTTTGATGGCGGGAATAAATTGCTATTTGGGTGTGATGGTGGCCTGCATTATTCTGCGGACAAGGGTGTCACTATTCGAGATCGTAATCAAGGTCTGCGGCTAAAACAATTTTATTCCTGCGCCATTCACCCAAGTACTACCAATTATTTTTTAGGTGGGGCACAGGATAATGGTGTACATCAATTCAGCAGCGCCGGGCTCGGCAGTACAACGGAAGTTACAGCCGGCGATGGAGCCTTTGTAGCTATCGACCAGGATCAACCACAATACCAATTCGGCTCCTATGTTTTTAATGTTTACCAGGTGAGCACGGATGGCGGCGTTAGTTGGACCCAGGTACCCTGGAGTCAATCGATCGGAGAATTTATCAATCCCTGGGATTATGATAATACGGGCAATAGGATCTATGGCTGCTGGACGGCGGGAACCTATTTTCGCTGGGATGACCCTCAAACCACAAATTACACCGCAAGTGCTATTACGGTTCCCGCATTCAATTCATCTACAGTATCAGCGGCTACCGTTTCACCATATACTGCCAACTTAGTTTATTTCGGAACTGCAGCCGGAAGGGTAGTTAAAGTTGCCAGTGCACAACTTGCATCGCCTACCGCAACTAACCTCACTGTTGCTGGCATGCCTGCCGGCACTGTATCCTGTATCAATGTTGGAACGAACGATAATAACCTGATCGCTTGTTATTCCAATTATGGTGTAGCGAGCGTATGGGTAAGTACGAACGGCGGTACCAACTGGACATCGCTTGACAATAATGGCGTGAACCTGCCGGATATGCCTATACGCTGGTGCATGTTTTATCCCGGAGATAATACCAGGGCCTTTCTCGCAACAGAGACCGGAGTTTGGGAAACCACACTTATCAACGGTACTTCCACCGTGTGGACAGCACACAATACATTTCCCACCGTTCGGGTAGATATGTTGAAGTACAGGAGTAGCGACCGCACCCTGGCTGCTGCCACGCATGGAAGAGGTTTGTGGACCACCATAATTCCTGTGAACAGTATCTTAACGGCCGACTTCAGAACAAAGTCGAGCGGTAATTTCACCAATGACGCCATTTGGGAATTCAATAGCACAGGCGCTACATGGGTAGATGCTAACCAGCTACCCAGTGCCAATAACAACGTCACGATCAGTTCGGGTAATACAGTGACATTAGACGCCGGGTTTACCATTAGCACGGGTAAGACACTAACAGTGAATGGCACTTTGAATTGCGGCAGCAACACAGTTAGTGGTGCAGGAACATTCAGCTTGGGTTCAGCGGGTACGCTGGGTATCGGTTCTCCTTCAGGCATCACTTCTTCAGGATCGAGTGGAAATATTCAAACAACCACCCGCAATTTTTCTTCGTCCGGAAATTATACTTACAACGGCACGGCCAACCAATCGACGGGTAATGCCTTGCCAGCATCCATCAATAATCTTGGTATAAATAATACAGGAAGCACTTCGAATAATACTGTTTCACTTACTGGGAATTTGACCGTGAGCGGAACCACCACATTAACGCAGGGAATACTCGGCATTGCCGGAAATATAATTACGCTTACCGGCACGGTATCCGGCGCTGGTACGATCGCGGGATCTTCCGTTTCATCGCTGGTGGTTGCAGGAGCAGTTGGAACATTGAACTTTGATCAAACCAACACTACCGCACGTTCGCTCAATAATCTAACTTTGAACAACAGCTCAAGTGCAACCCTGGGCACTGCGTTGGATGTATACGGAACGATCGCACTAACATCAGCAACGCTTGACCTCAATGCGAAAAATCTTACGCTCAAATCAAACTCAGCAGGTACCGCAAGGATCGGCAACCTGACAGGTTCTAATTTGAACGGCGCAACCAATGTTACTGTCGAGCGTTATATCAAACTGCGTACACCAGGCACCGGTGACGGATCGGGTAATTTTGGAAGAGCATATCGCTTGTTGACCCCAACGGTAAATACAGCAGGCTCTATCAATGCTAACTGGCAGGAAGGGCAGATGGTTACAAGTATTGGTAGTACGGTGAACACAGTACCAGGTTATGGTACGCATATAACAGGATCAGGTGGTAATGCAAATGGATTTGATAAAACACAAAGCAATGCGCCATCATTGTATCTCACTACGAATGGCACAACGCTAAACTATACCGCTGTTGCGAATACGAACTTAAATACACTCAACGCAAAAACTGGTTACTTCCTTTACGTGCGAGGAGACAGAAGCGTGAGTACCACTCTGACACTTGCAACCAATATGCCTACCACGCACACCACCTTGCGTGCTACGGGTGCGTTGTTAACCGGAACGCAATCCCTTTTCACCAATGCATTTTTTGCTGTCAATGGTGCAATGAATCTTGTTACCAATCCTTATCCATCGCCGATTGATTGGAATGCGATATATACAGATTTGAGTACAACCAATCTCAGTAATTATTATACTTATTGGGATCCGAATGTTGGAACACGCGGTGGTTTTGTAACCGTCACCAATGGCGGCGTGGTTACGCCAACTCCTTCAGGTGGGATACCTGCGGGCACAACGGTCATTCAACCGGGACAGGCATTCTTTGTTACTTCCAATGGTGGAGGCACACCGACCTTAAGCATTAAGGAAACGCATAAGGTTGCCGGCAATATCAACGGCGTTTTTAGAGGAGCTACTAATGCAGAATCATTTAGCGCTACATTATTCTATACCGAGCCCGACGGTTACCGGCGACTTGCAGATGGCGTAACTGCTATTTACGACAACAGCTTTAGCAATGGCATTGACGATAATGATGCGTTCGAGATAAATAATTGGGATGAGAATATTGCCATCAGGCGAAATAATGATCATTTGTCTGTAGAGAGCCGGCCCGTTATCAGGACGGCCGATACATTGTCCTTGTTCATGAACAATATGAAACAACAAACTTATGAATTTGAATTCAGGCCAACCTCATTTACAAATACTGCGCTGAAGGCGGAATTGATCGATAATTTTTTGAAGACGCGGACCTTATTGAGCGTTACTGATTCAATGGTAGTTTCTTTCACTATCACTTCAGATCCTGCCTCATCTGCAAGCGATCGTTTTATGATCGTATTTGGAGCGAAAGCTGCCGATCCTGTTGATCCGGTTGTGGTTATGGGAAAGGCCGGCATAGTTGTATCTCCTAATCCTGTACAAGGAAATAGTCTTGGCCTGCGGCTTATAAATATTGGCAAAGGACTTTATACGCTCAAGCTTTTCAATGGCATGGGGCAAATGGTATTTAAGACCGAGCTGCAGCACCAGGGTGGAACGGCGACTCAACAGATCGATATTGGGAAGGGGTTGATGAAGGGGGTTTATCAAGTGTTGATGATGGGAGAGGGAGTGAGATTTTCTGGAGAGATGATTAAAATCGGAGATTAGGGGTAATTGAGGATTGGGAAAATCGCTGATTTAAGCGATTGAGGATGATTTCGCAGATTTTTTTTCCTTCGGAAAAAATAGAGAGATAGTTCGATTTTGGGAAAACGGAGGAGGGAACCCGATAGTTATCGGGTTAAAAGGAGCTAGCAACACGAAGTTCCCGAAGTTTGTACGAAGACAACGAAGTTCAACTTGGAGGTGCCTATAAAGTTTACACCTTTTAAGTGGATCATAAATTGCAGATGATAAGGCTCACTATAACGGTGTAAACTTTAAACGAATTTTATTTCGTTCTTACGGGACTTTAGGCCACTCTCAAATTTATTGCTAGCGATATATCGTGCCTAACGGCACTCTTTCATTTTTCTATTCTATTAAATTTCTATAAATGTCTGAACTATGATTCTTTTGATTTGTGTGATTCATATGATTAGGAGTATTTTATAGCTTTCAGTGCTAGATAATTGCCACCAACAGCAATTCATAGTAATCATAATAATCACAAGAATCATAGTTCAGATAATATCCGCGACCATAAAATCTCCAAAATCAAATAAATCCTCGTTCAGCCCCGTACAAAAAATCACCAAAATCACCAAATTCATAGTAATTTCGCAGCACCCTGCCAAAGTAGACAATCGCTTGTTTATTAACATGCAGGGTATAACAATTTATACTTTTTGATAATACCCTTCATTATTTTTGAAGGAAGAATCAAAGATCACATAATCCCCTGCTGATGAATAAACTAATAGGAAAAACCAATCACTCCCGTTTTATTAATATGGCAGTTTTGGCCATTGGAATGCTGGCTGCTTTTTCTTCCTGTACCACTACAAAAAATTCCTACTATTTTAAGACGGTTCCGAAGGATACAACCATTAAATCAATGGCGAATCCCGTTGCGGAATCAAAGATCAAAAAGAACGATCTGCTGGCTATCGGGATCAGCAGTTTGAATCGAGACGAGGACGCTACTTATAATGCCGCTTCGGCAGCCGGTGCAACCAGTACGGGTACTACAGCGTCTGGCAGTGGGTACCTTGTTGATGTAAATGGAAATATACAACTACATAGATTAGGGGTGATGCATGTTGAAGGCATGACACGACGGGAATTAAAGGAGAAGATCCAAAAAGAAATACAGCCTTACTTAAAGGATGCTATAGTTACCGTGCGTTATCTCAATCATAAAGTGACCGTGCTAGGCGAAGTGAATAAACCGCAAGTGATACAAATGCCGGAAGAGCAATTGTCACTCCTTGAAGTATTGGGCTCTAGCGGTGATGTATCACAGTTTGCTCGCAGGGATAATATTCTTGTCATAAGAGAAACAAGCAGCGGCAAACAACTCAAACGTATCAATTTGGAGAACCATTCTATTTTTAATTCGGAGTGGTATTACCTACAGCCGGATGATGTAGTGTATATTGAACCCAATGATAAAAAAGTAAACGAAGAAAACAGGGCCAAGCGACTTCAGATCATTTCATTGGCACTTTCCGGCGCAACTGTAGCCATTATCATCCTTGACAGAATATTCCGTTAAAAAATAATCAATGACTGAGCAGCAATTTTTTAAGGAACGTACAGAGTCCAATATACTTGTACAGATGTTGCAGAGATACCTGCCTTTCTGGCCCTTGTTCGTTGTAACAATGAGTATCGGACTCGCAATTGCCTGGGTGTATCAACGTTCTCAAACCCGTATATATGTTGCTTCTGCAAAAGTGTTACTAAAAGATCCGCAAAAAAATGGAGGAGATAGTAAGGTATTGGATGCTTTGAATATTTTCAGTGAGAAAAAGATCGTGGAGAACGAGATCATCGTACTGCGTTCTTCTTCTATACTGGAAGAGGTGGTAAGGGCATTGGACCTTTATGCTACTGTACACAACCAGGGCAGGGTGCGGGAAGAAGAATTATACAAAGGAAATTCACCGGTGTGGTTCTGGGCCATCGATAAAGGAAATATCGAAAGCGCAGGAAAATATTATTTTTCAGTTGACTGGGTGAAGGGTAATATCAAGATCAATAACCAATTCATCCCCTTTGATTCAACAGTGAGCTTTGGCAAAACGGTTTACCGGGTGGTGCCCAATCCTGAGTATAACCGGCATTTGAGCGGCAAAAATTATTATGTTGTCTTCAATTCTGTTTCCGGTGCCGCAGGCGAAATAGCAGGCGACCTAAAGGCCAATGCCACATCCAATACTTCCACCGTAATTGATGTGAGAATTGAAACGCCGGTTCCTGAAAAAGGAATTGATGTTCTAAATAAGTTGTTTGAGGTTTATAATGCAGACGCGATTGACGACAAGAACCAAATCGCTGCTAAAACTTTAGCGTTTATTGAAGACCGTTTACACCTGGTGATCGGCCAATTGGATTCCGTTGAAAAAAACATCCAGGTCTACAAGACCACACAGGGAGTGTATAACCTCGGAGACCAGGCTTCATTGTATTTAAATAACGTACAGGGTCTTGATAAGAAAAACAGTGATGTGGAGATACAACTGGACGTGTTAAAGGATGTTCAGAATTACGTGAATAATAAAGGAACGAAACCAGGGACCGTGCCTTCGCAATTATTGATCAGTGATCCAACGTTAGCGGGATTGTTGCAGAAGCTTTATGATGCCGAATTTCAACTGGGAAAGGTGTCCGCTATTAATGGAGAAAAGAGCGACGCGGTAATATTAGCAACAGACGCTGTGGATCGCATAAAAGGCGATATCCGGGAGAATCTTACAACTACCCGTACCAATTTACTATCTGTAAAAAGCAATGTGAACGCAGGAATTGCTTTAAATAATGGAATGTTAAGCTCCATTCCTCAAAAGGAAAGAGGGCTATTGGATATCAGCCGCCAGCAGGCAATAAAGAATAATATCTATACTTTTCTTTTGCAAAAAAGAGAAGAAACAGCGTTATCATCGGCCGGTACAACCCCGGACCTGAGGGTACTGGAGAAAGGCACAGCATCCGGGCCGATCAAGCCCGTTCCAAAGAACTTTTATATTTTGGGGCTGCTGATAGGACTGTTGGTTGCGGTGGCATTTGTAATGTTGCGTGAACAGTTCAATCGCAGAATATTATTCCGCTCGGAGATAGAAGAAAAAACAAAAGTTCCTGTAGTAGCGGAGATCATTCAAACTAGCTCCAAGGATACCATAGCGATTTCAGAAGGGAAGCGAACCATTATTGCCGAACAATTTCGTTCGCTGCGAACGAACCTGGCTTTTATGGGCCTGAATGAAAAACAAAAAACATTACTTGTTACTTCAAGCATCTCAGGTGAGGGAAAAAGTTTTATTGCATTGAACCTTGCGATGAGCATCACGCTTACCGGGAAGAAAGTGGCACTGATGGAGATGGACCTGCGTAAACCAAAATTGAGCAAGTATTTAGGAATTAAAAGGGATCCGGGTATTTCCAGTTTCCTGATCGATAAAGCTTCTATTGAGGAGATCATTAAAGAAACGCCATATCCCAATCTTTTTGTAATCTCTGCGGGTCCAATTCCCCCAAATCCAACAGAACTAATAGGTAGCCCAAAATTCGGGGATATGATGGAACTGCTAAAAGAAAGATTCGACTATGTTATTATAGATTCGGCCCCAATAGGCCCTGTGACTGATTCGCAGTTGTTGGCGGGTTACGCAAATACAACAATTTACGTTGTGAGGCATGCGCAGACACCAAAGGTGTTCCTTCGAATGATCGATGACCTGTATAGCCAGGGTAAGTTCAATAATATGTCGATCGTGTTCAATGGCTTAAAACAAAGAGGATTTTCATTCCTCAGTTATGGCTATGGATATGCGAGCTATGGATATGGCTACGGGTATGGATATGGAAGTGATGGATATGGATATTATGCAGTTGATGATAGTAATGATTCGTGGAGGAATTTATGGGGAGCAGGGAGGAAGGTGAGGAGAGCGTTTAAACGTTAGGAATTGGGAATTAGGAATTTGGAATTAGGTTAATGACGAATAGGTGTTGTTTATTCCGTTGGTTCATACAGGAGGAGCGGTGAGGTTGATCCGATAGCTATCGGATGTTGTGTTTTGATCCGATAGCTATCGGATGTTCAATGATCAATTTCCAATGATCAATGTTCAATGAGGGGTGGTGTAGGATGATTGTTTGGGCCAGCCGGATAATAGACAGGAGGGGCCGGATGCTGGATGTGTGCTGGGAGGAGGGAGTTTGGAATTAAGTTTGCTATTGGGAATCAATTATAAGGGAGGTTTTTAGACCACCGTATTTTTCAAAACCACGGTGGTCTAAAAACCGGCAGATGTTCTTGCTTGCTTCAATTACCGGGAGCCTTCAGTTACAGATCGAGTGTGACTGAGGGACAGCGAAGCTTTGTGATGGATGAAATATTTTCTTTTTGCTTTATCTGATTTTCTTTTTTGCTTCGCCCAAAAAAGAAACAAAAAAGGGCGCCCGGGAAAAATTACAGCCTTTTCCCGGGAGGTACCCTGATTTGGCTTCGGTACTACTGTAAACTCGGCTTTGGTAATTCTACATTTTAGCGAAGAACGAAGCGGAGATTGCAGCGAGGACCTAAAGCGAATCTTTCCTCAATAATGGGGTTGTTTAGATTCGTATTCCAGATCGAATTTAAGAGTAAAGATCAGATGCTGAGGCTACAGTATTACAAAAGTTGAGTAGAGTTGGGGAGCGAATTGGCTGTATATAATTCGCTCTTGATTTTTTGTTTCTTTTTTATCAAGAAAAAAGAAAAAATATTAGACCCGAAGGGCATTATAAACTTTTGACTTTTATTTATTGACAGATAATACTCCATACTGGTATGCAGTCTACACCCGGCCGAGGTGGGAGAAGAAGGTTGCGGGGTTGTTGGAGGATAAGGGCTACGAACATTATTGTCCATTGAATAAAGTGATGAAGCAATGGAGTGATAGAAAGAAAGTAGTGTTGGAACCTTTGTTCAAGGGTTATGTTTTTGTGCAGGTGAGTGAGGACAAGAAATGGGAACTGATGAATATAAATGGGATCGTGAATTATGTGTATTGGTTGGGTAAGCCAGCAAGGATCAGGGAGAGCGAGATCGAGACGATACGTAAGTTCCTGAATGAATTTAGTGATGTGGAAGTTATTGAAGCGGGATTGGGGGTGAATTCGGAAGTGAGGATAAAGCAGGGAGTGTTGATGAATTATAGGGGGATATTGTTGGAACTGCAGGGGAGTAAGGCGAAGGTGAAGATCGAGAGTATGGGGTTGCAGTTGAGTGCGTATTTTGATAAGAGTAATTTGGAAGTGATCAACTTAATAAATCGCTGACTGGGCCTCACCCCAACCCCTCTCCTAAAGGAGAGGGAACTGGAAGATCGAAGCGGATGGGTAGCTACCGGATTCGTGAACGCATTAAAACATAATTGAAGGCCTCGATAACTCCCCTCTCCTTTAGGAGAGGGGTTGGGGGGTGAGGCGAAGAATAGCAGATAAAAGTTCTATGATTACAATGTTCTTCATACACGAATGTAAACTCCCCTCTCTTTTAGGAGCGGGGTCGGGGGTGAGGCGAAATGTGTAGAATAGCCGGCATAATAAACCCATCCCTTCCTCCCGAGATCCTATCACCGATGGTGAAGCAGATGTGCGACATATTGCAGCACGGCGGGCCGGATGACGAAGGATTTTATTGTTGTGCTGAACATCATGTTGCATTAGGCAACAGGAGGCTGGCGCTGATCGATCTGAGTTCTTGTGGACATATGCCTATGTCATATGCAGATGGCCGTTATTGGATCACGTATAACGGGGAGATATATAATTTCCCTGAAATAAAGGAAGAACTTGAAAAATCGGGCTATAGTTTCAAGTCGCACAGCGATACAGAAGTGATTCTTGCTGCATTTGCGGCATGGGGTACTAATTCGTTCAAACGCTTAAATGGGATGTTTGCTTTTGCGTTGTGGGATAATGAAACAGCCAACCTGTATTTAGTGAGAGATGGATCGGGGATCAAGCCCTTGTATTATTCTGTTACAAAAGAGGGCCTTGCATTTGCGTCGGAGATAAAAGCGTTTGCGGTAGTTCCCTGGTTGGGAGAAAAAAATGCCAACTGGCCGGTGTACCTGCTTGCTTACGGACACTTACCCGAACCCGTTACTATGCTCAAAGAGGTAAAGCCATTACCCAAAGGAAGTTTTCTTCGATACAATGTTGCGACTGGAGACTGGGATCTCGAAGCTTTCGCTTTTTACAGCTACATAGAAGATATTGGCGACAGGGAAGAAGCGAAAGAAAGGGTGAGGGATTGTTTGCAAAAAGCGGTGCAACGCCATTTGATCAGCGATGCGCCCATTGGCGTTTTTTTGAGTGGTGGACTCGATTCGTCTGTTATGGCCATACTGGCCGCAAAAAACCACAACTCCGCTTTGAAGACCCTATCGATAGTTTTTGAGGAAGAGAAATATTCGGAAAAAAAATACCAGGATCTTTTAATTAGCCAATTGAATTGTCCGAATTGGCAGGAAGCGCTAAGTGAAGATGAATTCCAGAAGAGCTTTCCAGGTATCATCCGCGCCATGGATATGCCGGGTTGCGATGGCATCAATACCTGGTTCATCAGCAAGTATGCGAAAGAAAATGGTTTAAAAGCCGTGCTATCTGGTGTGGGCGGTGATGAATTATTCGGCGGCTATCCTTCCTTTAACCGGATCAATACAGTGAACTGGATCGAAAAACTTCCTGCTGTTATGTTAAGGTCCGGGAGGTATTCTGGTTCAAAAAAAATGAAGCGTATGGCATATTTGAGCCTGGGCGGAGCGAAGGGCTTGTACCTTTTTTTACGCGGACAATTCATTCCCTCAGTTATTGCGAAACAATTGGACGCTTCTGAAAAAGAGGTGTGGCAGATACTGGAAGAACAACCGGTGATGAATGATATTCGTTCACTGAGCGAGGGCAACCAGGCCAGTTGGATAGAGATGAATATGTATATGCAAAACCAGCTGCTGCGGGATTCGGACGTAATGAGTATGGCGCATGGGGTGGAGATACGGGTACCGTTCCTAGACCGAGAATTTATTTCATTGGCTCTTGCAATAAGGTCGGATATTAAATACGCCGGTGCAAGGCCCAAGCAGTTATTGATCGATAGTTTTAAGACGGAGCTACCTGCGGGAGTGTGGAACAGGCCTAAGATGGGATTTACTTTTCCTTTTGCGGAATGGCTGGGGAAGAATGAGTTTGTAAAGGATACCATTGCAAGGAGTGGGGAGAAGGGAGTTGCAAACTATAATAAATTCATCAATGGGCAGATGCATTGGTCCCAATTGATGTCGTTGTTATTATTAAATATCAATGTGCAATAAAAAAAATAAAAAACGCTGATTGAAAGGATCTCGCAGATTCCGCAGATTTTTTTCCTTCGGAAAAAATGCGAAGATGCTTAGACTTCGCTCAGTTAAAATGTAAATGCGCAATAAAGTACTTTTTCTTACACTAAGAGTATTCGCTACCGGGGGGATAGAAAAGGTATGCCGTGTTGCGGGCAAAGCATTGTACGAGCTCGGTTTGCAAAAAGGAGAATTAGTAAAGATATTCTCCATGTATGGCGCACCACACAGGGCCGACGGAAATAAGTATTTCCCTCAACTTATCTTCAGGGGGTTTACCCATAGAAGGATCAGGTTTGTGCTAGACAGTATAAGGGAGGGAAGGAAAAGCAAGATCGTTCTGTTAAGCCATATCAACCTGTTGCTGGTGGGATATATAATAAAACGCAGCCGGCCTTCTGTAAAGTTGGTGCTGTTGGCGCACGGTATCGAAGTGTGGAGGGTTTTGCCTTCCTGGAAAAAGAAAATGTTGCTCCGCTGTGATCTTATATTGCCTGTAAGTCATTTTACAAAAGACAGGATGATGGAGATGCACGGCCTGCCAGAAGAAAAATTCTGTGTGTTGAATAATTGTCTTGACCCCTTTTTCGAACTGCCATTGGAGAAAAAAAGATCGGCTTTGCTGATGGGCCATTATGGGTTTACCGATGAAAATATTATCCTGCTTACCGTATCGAGGATGGTGGATACGGAGCGTTATAAGGGTTATGATAAGGTATTGCTGGTATTACCCGAATTGATCAAGGAATATCCGCAGTTGCGCTACCTGTTGGTGGGTCGTTATGATGATGCTGAAAAGAAAAGGCTGGATGAACTTATCAATTACCTGGGCCTGCAAGAGATCGTTGTGTTCACTGGCTTGCTTCCAGATGAGGTGCTAGGCGCACATTTTAAAATGGGAGATATTTTTGTAATGCCCAGCGAAAAAGAAGGTTTTGGTATAGTTTTTATCGAAGCGATGTACTATGGATTGCCCGTGATCGCCGGTAACAAAGATGGTTCAGTTGATGCTTTATGGAATGGCGCGTTGGGAACGCTGATTGATCCTGATAATAAGGCGGAGATCGTTAGTTCTGTCAAGAGGATATTGGATAACCCCGGAAGATATGAACCCGATCAAAAAAAATTACAAGAACATTTTAGTTATATGTCTTATAAAAAGAAGTTGAATGATTGTTTGGAAGGATTGCACATTTAAATGAAATAAGGGATATGCCTGATAGAAAAATAAATGAACATGAATAAACTAGTAATGCGAATATTAAACAAATTGAACTTATTAGAAAAAGTTAATTTAATTGGCTCAATAACTTTAAATAATAAGCGTTTCAGTATTCCGGTTGTTGGTAAAATGGGCTTTTTGAATTTGTGGATGTCAGAGCAATGGATGATCGAATTATTGGAAATAGTCACCCCAATCTCAAACGGGACCTTTATTGATGTTGGTGTTAATACGGGGCAAACCCTTTTGAAATTGAAGAGTGTTTCCACAAACATCAAATATATAGGCTTTGAACCCAATCCTACTTGTATTTATTATGTCAATGAATTGATCCGGCTTAATGATCTCAGGGATACGGAGTTGGTACCTGTTGGTATTTCGTCTGAAACAAAAGTGGGCAAATTATTTTTTTATGATAAATCGATGAGCGACAGTTCTGCATCAACAATAGAAGATTTCAGGCCCGGAGAAAAAATTGAAAGGGCGGAGTATATTCCCCTTTATGACATAAACAGCATAAATGAAACCTTGGACCTAAATAGTGCCGGAATTATTAAAATAGATGTTGAAGGGGGAGAACTTGAAGTGCTAATGAGTTTTGAGGCCAATATCCTTAACAGCAAGCCGATTCTATTATTGGAGATATTGCCGGTTTACAAAATAGAAAACAGCAGGAGACTTCAAAGACAAAATAAAATTGAGCAACTTTTCAGTGATTGGGGCTATTCCATTCACCGGGTGGACAAAAAAAATGAACAGCTGATAAACGTTCATGAGATCAAGGAAATAGGAATTCATGGCGATCTTAACAGTTGCGAGTATGTAGCCGTGCCAAAAATAAAGCTTGATGAATTCAGGAAAAGCTGCCTGAAAAAACTGCCAGCCTTCACATCGTGATCGCATTTCAGTGATAAGATATGATGTAGTTAACAAGTAAAAGAGCTGTAAAAAGTATGATTAAAATAACCAGATAACTTGATGTTAAAGAAATTTATTTCTCCTGCAACATTCAAGAATATCTCTACTTTAATGACAGGTACAATTATTTCGGCAGTCATTCCGATCTTAACTGCACCTATTATGAGCAGGATATTTACGTCTTCTAATTATGGTGTTTTAGGTATATATATGAGTATAAGCGGATTAATAGGAGTCATAGCTTTTTCCCATTATACACAAGCCATTATGTTGCCGAAGGAACACAGTGATGCTAGGCAGGTATTATGGTTTGCTGTTTTTTTTAGTACCGTAATAAGTGTTCTGACACTGCTTATTTTTTTTTTGTTGTTCCTGTTTTCGGATGTTATTAGTTCATCTTCTATCAGGTTCTGGTATTTCTTTATGCCATTATCTATCTTTTTAAATGGATTAAATGCCACACTACTCACCTGGGCCAACCGCATGCAAAAGTACAGGCAGCTTTCATTTAATCGTGTGATCCAGGCGGTAATTACCGTAGGGGTACAAATCACGATAGGGATATTAATTAAGAACGAAACAGGATTGATGGTCGGATTGCTCCTTGGCCAACTAATAAGTGTTTTGTTATTGCTCTATACTTTTATGAATTCAGGCGAATTCGGAATCGGTCTTCCCAATTCAAAGGAATTTAAAAAGATTGCATTTCAATACAAAAGGTTGCTCATTTACGGAACACCTTCTGACTTTATAAATAATTTGATCAATCAAACTCCTATTTTCCTGTTGCAGAAATTTGCAGGTATATCATATGTAGGTTATTATAATTTTACCCAACGTTTTCTAGGATTACCACAAATATTCCTGTCTTCTGCAATCGTAGACATCTTCCGACAGAAAGCAAGTTATAATTACAGTCATTTTGGTAATTGCAGGGAAATATTTTTAAAAACATTCAAAGCATTAAGTCTTATCGCAATCATTCCATTTATTGTGATTGTGTTCTTTGCCCCTCAAATATTTAGTTTTGTATTTGGTTCACAATGGTATGAAGCTGGCATATTTGCCCAGTTCCTCGCCATTATGTTCTTTTTCAGGTTTATTGTAAGCCCTTTAACCTATGTTTATATTATAGCTGGGAAATTGAAAGAGGATTTCTTATTGCATATTTTGTTCCTGCTACTTACAACAGCATCTTTTTATGTAGCTAACCAGTTCCTTGATGATAAGAAATACCTCATTTTGGTTTATTCCATTTCCTATTCAGCAGTGTATATAATTTATTTGCTCAGGTCTTATACTTTCAGCAAAGGAAAAATGATTGCAGAATGAAAAAGCTTTCATATATACTTAAAAACCCGTTGCGGATACCTTTATTATTATTGATGCGGATTCCCTATTTTGGTTTTCTTCGAAATACTTCATCTTACCAATGCAGAATTTCATTTAATATGTGGTTCAGGCATAAGGTACTAAATCGTGGAGGTAACCGACTGGCTTATTGGCCAGTCCACCCAACAAGCAAAGTGGTTATCCCGGAAAATATTTTCGCTGGCATCGATACTTGTCCGGGCTTAATGGGAGGTTGCTACATTCAGGGCATCGGTAAGATCTATATTGGCGATTATACCCAAATAGCACCCAATGTTATTATCATAAGTGCAAACCATGATCTCTATGATACAAGAAAACATATTCCTGGCGAAGTACGTATTGGGAAATATAGCTGGCTTGGAGCAGGCTCTAAGATAATGCCGAATGTTGTTTTGGGTGATTTTACTATTGTTGGTGCGGGAGCGGTTGTTACAAAATCCTTTCCTATGGGACATTGTGTTATTGCTGGAAACCCTGCAAAGGTCATTAAGGAGTTGGAACCGGGGAAATGCATCCGCTATGAGTACGCAAAGCAGTATAACGGGTATATACCTTCAAGCAAATTTACTGTCTTTCGTAAAAAACACCTTTCCGTATGATGATCGCGATCGTTGACTATGGTGTTGGTAATTTAACTTCTATTCAGAATATGTTAAAGAAGGGGGGTGTTAATTCCATTATCAGCAGCGACAAAACAGAAATCGAAAATTCAGAAAAACTGATTCTTCCGGGTATGGGAGCGTTTGACAATTGTATGCAAAAGTTTAATGATTCAGGATTACGGACCAGCATCGAAAAAAAAATATTCGAACAAAAAATACCCGTGTTAGGTATCTGTGTCGGATTGCAGATGTTCATGGACTCCAGTGAGGAAGGGAATGCTGCGGGACTGGGTTGGATAAAGGGCCGGACCGTTGCTTTTGATAAGGGGAGGATGACAGACACACAAAAAGTGCCTAATATGGGCTGGCTGGAAACGACTAAAACAAAAGATTCGAAATTAATGTCGGCATTGGAAGGTGCTCGCTTCTATTTTGCTCATTCGTTCCACGTTCAGTTGGACGATGCTAATGATGGTTTGCTTATGGCCGGACACGGATATGACTTTACCGCAGCAGCGGAAAAAAATAATATAGTAGGTGTGCAATTCCATCCAGAAAAAAGCCACCGTTTTGGCCTTCAGCTGTTAAAGAACTTTGCAGAAAATTATTGATGAGGAGGATAAGAGTGATACCTGTGTTGCTAATTCACAAAGGGGGCCTGATCAAATCGGTTAAATTCAAAAACTATAAATATGTTGGCGATCCGATAAATGCGGTGAAGATATTCAATGAAAAAGAGATCGACGAAATAGTGGTACTTGATATTGATGCTACGAAAGAAAAGCGTTCACCGGATTTTGGTAAAATAAAGGAAATAGCCGGCGAAGCATTCATGCCAATGGCTTATGGTGGTGGGATATCTTCAATTGAAGAAGTAAAAAAACTCTTCTATTTGGGTGTAGAAAAGATCATTCTTAATTATGCGGCTTTGCATGATCCTTCGTTGGTAACAATGTCGGCAGGGTTAGTAGGCAGTCAAAGTGTCGTAGTCTCGATCGACGTAAAGAAAAACATCTTTGGAAACTACAAGGTATATGCAAAGAACGGCACAGAGAATACGAATAAAGACCCTCTCAGTTTTGCCAGGCAAATGCAGGAAGCCGGCGCAGGGGAGATATTTTTGAATGCGATTGACAGGGACGGAACTTATAACGGCTACGACCTTGAACTTATCAGAAGTGTAAGTAAAGAACTCAGTATCCCGGTCATTGCCTGCGGTGGAGCAACTGATGTTAGTGAATTTTCACAGGCAGTGAAAGAGGGAGCTTCGGCAGTGGCCGCAGGAAGCATGTTTGTTTTTCAAAGGCCGCACCAGGCTGTGCTGATAAGCTATCCGGGGCAAGATGAATTGAAAGAGAAGGTTTTTTCAAGGATATGAGAATAGCGATTAACATTAATCATGAATAGTGGGATCACAGAAAATACGTACCTGTAAATAAATGAATCCGGAGATACCCCAGTATAACGAAGAGGAATTGAAGCTAGATGCAGCCGCCAATTTTAACAGGCCTTACCGCCAATGCGCAGTAAGTGTAATGGATACCATTGCTGATCCGGGTATCAAATTTGATGAAGAAGGCGTCAGTAATTATTATCACGAATACAAACTTGCTGAAAGGAGTCTTGTTTTTTCCGGGGATGCGGGTAAAGAAAAATTAAAAGAAGCGATTGGAAAAATAAAGCTTGCTGGCAAAGACAATAAGTACGATTGCATCCTCGGACTTAGCGGCGGCGCAGATAGTTCGTACCTGGCATTGCTGGCAAAAAGAAATGGCCTGCGACCTCTTGTAGTTCATTTCGATTATGGCTGGAACCTTGAATTGGCCGTTCAAAATATTGAGAATATCGTAAGGAAATTAGAATTCGATCTGTATACGGTTGTAATGGATTGGGAAGAGATGAAGTCGCTGCAAAGGTCTTATTACAGGGCCTCTGTACTTGATCTGGATGTACCGGCAGATCATATGATATTCGGGGCTTTATACCAGACCGCTGCGAAATTCAATATCAAATATATACTCAGCGGGAAGAATACCGTTACAGAAGCTACTCTGCCCATTGCCTGGAACTACAATAAATTTGACCTGGTAAATCTTAAAAGCATCCATAAACAATTTGAAAATACCTCATTGAAAAAATTGCCGAGGTTAGGGATCTGGCAATTTGGAAAGTACACTGCGGTCAATAGGATCGAAATAATCGAATTGCTGGATTTTGTTGACTATAATAAGGAGGAAGTGAAGCGGACACTTGCTGAAGAATTGAATTGGAAAGATTATGGGGGTAAGCATTACGAAAATATATTTACGCGCCTTTACCAGAGTTATGTCCTGCCTGTTAAATTCGGGATCGATAAACGTAAAGCACATTTATCAAACCTGATCTTTTCCGGGCAACTCACAAAAGATGAAGCTTTAAAGGAATTATCAAAACTACCTTATGATGAAAAGATCGTCGTTGAAGATATCGAGTATGTGAGTAAGAAGCTTGGATTCTCTGTTCCCGAATTCATTGAACTCATTAAGCAGCCCAGCAGGCTTCATGCCGAATTTGGCACTGACGATTTTCATAAAAAACTATATAAGCTTTCATTTAAACTGGCCAGACCTTTAATAAAAGCATGGAAAAAAATAAAATAAGTTTAAATGATCGTTAGTGTTGTTGGTGCGAGGCCCCAGTTCATTAAGGCGGCTGTTGTTTCAAAAGCGCTGGCCCAACAGGGTATAGCTGAAACCATCATTCATACGGGCCAGCACTATGATGATAAAATGAGCCAAATTTTTTGGGATGAGCTGGAAATCCCAGCATACAGTATCAACTTAGGAATAGGCTCAGAGAATCATTCCCTTCAAACTGCCAGGATGATGGAAAAGATCGATGAATTCCTATGTAGTCTTCAACAAAAACCCAAAGTGGTCCTCGTTTACGGTGACACAAATTCAACATTGGCGGCATCATTAGTGGCTGCAAAACTTAACCTTCCGATCATACATGTAGAGGCAGGGCTCCGCAGTTTCAACAGGGAAATGCCTGAAGAAATCAATCGCATCGTAACAGACCATTTATCCAGCTTGCTTTTCTGTTCTTCTATGGAAAGCGTTGAGCAACTGGCTAAAGAAGGGATCACAAGTGCAGTATACAATGTTGGGGATGTAATGATGGACGCCGTAAGGTTATTTAGCGCAAAGGCAAAAGAAAAGATCAATTTGAAAGAGGTCATAGATCCGGAGGGAGAAGCGTATAATATTATCACGATCCACAGGCCTTCAAATACCGATAATCAGAATAACCTTTCACAAATACTCGATGCCATAGGCACGATCAATGCGACTTTTATTTGGCCTTTGCACCCACGCCTGGCAAAAAGGATCAAATCAATGGAGTTACCTTCCAATCTTTTGCTGAAAGAACCCTTCTCTTACCTGCAGATGCTTTCCTTGATTCAGCATTGCGATAAAGTGTATACCGATTCGGGAGGCTTACAAAAGGAAGCTTACTGGATGAAAAAACAATGCATAACATTACGTGAAGAAACGGAATGGGTAGAAACGCTCCATGATAACTGGAATATCCTTGCGGGTAGTGATAAGGACAAGATAATAAGAGCTTCAAAGGTACAAGCGGCAATCAATACCTGGACACCCTTGTACGGCGATGGTTTTGCCGGTGATAAGATAGCACAAATAATTTTACAGGTTTACTATCCGTAAGTAATTGCAAACGATCCTTTTTATTCTTATTGAATTTCCACCGCTAAATACTGCCGGGGTATTTCGTCCAATAAGGTTTATCAATGGCTGTGCTGAAGCCGGGTATCGTGTTGTCGTAATTTCTCCGGAATTAGATGCAACTTTCAATTGGCCTGAGAATAGATTAGACGAAAAACTCAATGATCTGGTAAACAAAGATGTCATTCTTCACAGGATACCAATGGGGGACCTTAAAAAGTTGGAAAGTACTAGACTTTTTAATTTTTATTATACCTATTTTAATGTAACCGATAAGTTTGCCATGGCGTGGGAGAAAAATATGTTCAGCGAGATGCCGGACATAATAAAAAAGTATGATCCCTATTGTATGGTTGTTTCCTTACCGCCGTTCAGCATGGGTAAACTGCTCGGAAAAATTTCAGTTAAGTATAACATACCTTTTATACTTGACCTGAGAGATGCATGGGCCCAACTTGCTATGACGCCCAATGCAACCTATCTCCACTACCTGAAAAAAGTTCGCCTCGAAAGAAAAGTTTTCAAACAGGCCAGCGCTGTAATTTCAGTGACACCGCAACTCGTTAATGTCTTAAAAAAAACACAGCCCTCTGTTGAAGCTGGAAAATTCAGGAATATTTATAATTCTTTCAAGACAGGGGATGTTGATATTGATGCCCCTGTTCACCTCGATCCAATTGATAACCGCAAGGAAATTAATATTGGTTACATAGGTGCTTTTTATTTTGATATCAAAGTATATCAAAATTCAAAGAAGAAGTGGTGGCAAAAGAAACCGCACCACAATTTTTTTTATTCGCCGGTAAAGGAAGATTGGTTGTACCGGTCACCCTATTATTTTCTACGATCACTGGGTATCATTTTAAAAAAACAGCCGGAGTGGAAGAACAAAATAATATTCCATCATATTGGTGAAACCCCTTCCTGGGTATATGATATGATAAGTGATATCAATGCTGATATCCGCTTTGTATCACATGGCTATTTAAGCCAAAGTAAAGTGCAGGAGACGATGAAAAGTTTTGACCTGTTATTGGCTACTTCTGAAAAAGTATTGAATGATGACCATTACTGCCTTCCCTCCAAGCTATTTACTTACCTGCAAAGCAATAAACCGGTGGTTGGGTTTGTTACGGACGGCATTCAAAAGGAATTCATCGAAAGATCAGGCGCCGGTAAAACATTTAATCCCGATAAAGTAGATGAATCCGCTTCACTTTTAGAAGAGTTGCTGAAGTCAGGCATCACGCTAAAACTTGACGCGGAATATTTGGAGCAGTTTACCAATAAGTATACAAATGCCCAGTTTATTGAAATACTCAGCAATATTAAAGCATGAAGCAAAAGGCCCTGTTCCTTACAAATAAAAGTTCCCTGTATTCAACGATCACCGGAGGAGTACAGTTGTGTTCGCAGGAATTTTTGCGGGTGCTGGAGTCAATAGACAATATTGAACTTACGCATTATTATGTTCCCTTTACGAAAAGTATAAGGCAGCGGCTTTTGATCAAGACTGGTTTTGAAAATTACAGTATGTATGACGTCAACAAGGACAAAGACCAGTTGATTTCACATATCCGCGAAAATCAAATAAGCATTGTATTTGTAAATATGGCTTCATTGGTTCGCTATTCAAAACCGATCCGTGAAGTATTTGGAGATAAAGTAAAGTTGATCCTCTTCAGTCATGGTAATCATTCAGGTGATTTTTTGCATTTGATCTCAAAGCCTATTAAACCTACCGGGAAATTTCGGGAATTCCTGCGTAAGATAAGATTGGGTTTATTGATATCAACGGAGTCGAAGCATCGTGTAAAATACCTTGATGCAGTTATTGCTTTATCAGAAACTGAAGCACAAATTGAAAATTGGTTTGGTGCAAAAAAGACTTTGTTTTTGCCAAGATTGCTCGAACAGAATTTTTTAGTGCATGAGCCCGAACTCAATCGGGTAGGTTTTGTCGGTAGGCTTGATCATCCGCCAAACCTGCAGGGGATGCAGATTCTGCTGGATGCGCTTCCTCAAATTCAAAAAGGGAGGTCTATTGAAATAAGGATAGTAGGAGCTCCGCAAGAGTACGGGAATCAATTGGCAAAACAATATGCACAGGTAACTTACCTTGGAGAATTGACAGAACCGGAACTGGAGAAAGAAGTAGCAACCTGGGCGTTATTACTGAATCCAGTTTGGTGGTATTCGACCGGGGCGTCTACCAAATTGGCAAAGTCGATAAGTTGGGGCGTAGCTATAATAACAACTACCGCAGGCATGAGAGGTTACAAGTGGAACAAAGGAAACCTGCTTGTTGCCGACACGCCTGCAGAAATGTGTGCGATGATGATCAAACATTCTGCCGACTTGCAACTTATCAGTTCAAATGCGGAGCAAACAAAACTAATTGCAAGTAATGGGCCTGATCTCAATTCATTATCGGAAATGGTGAAACAAGTAATTTGCTGATATTTTGAAAAAAATATTCATTGTTGCTCCCCATTTCCCCCCGTCGCCAGCACCACCATCCCAACGGGTGCGGTTATTGGTAAGACATTGCAGTGAGTTTGGATTCTACCCAACCATATTTACGGTAGCGCCCAAATACAGGGAAGAAACGGCAGACGAATGGATGTGTGAACTCTTGGGAAATGAGTATACTGAGATAAGGGTAAATTGTTTTGACCAGAAGAAGACGAGAAGGTTTGGCATTGGCGACCTTGGGTTAAGAATGCTACCTTTCCTATTCTTTAAATTAAGGAAAACAATAAAACGGGAAAAGCCTGATTTTATACTTTATCCCGTACCTCCATGGTATATTTTAATTGTTGCACCGCTCATTAAGTGGTCAATCGGTGTAAAGTATGGGATTGATTTTATCGATCCCTGGGTGCATGAGCAATCAAAGGAACAATCCAACTTTAAACACAGGTTCTCCCAACGAATAGCAAGAAGTCTCGAGGGTTGGGTAACAAAACATGCAGCCATTATTTTTTCAGTATCCGAGGGCATTAACGCTAATCTCAGGGCGCGGCATCCGAAACTTTCTAATACGCCAATGTATGCGATCCCCTATGGCGCAGAACCAGGTGATTTTTCCGGATCCGATCCAAACAAACTGCCTGTTGAATCGAAACCTTTAATGATACGTTACATAGGCGCATTGTGGGATGACTGTTACCCTGTATTAGACGGGTTAATGCCTGCTTTGGCTGGCGTACACAGCGAACTGCCTTTTTCATTGGAATTTTACGGAACCAGTTATGCGGGTGAAGGGCTGGCAAGGCCTCAATTAGGGAAGTGGGTGAGCCAATTTAATATGCAAGGGTACACAATAGAAAAAGAATTAAGGATACGTTATAAAAAGGCGGTGGAACTTACCATCGATGCCGACATACTTTTTTTGATGGGAGGCATGCAGCCTTATTATGCAGCGTCAAAACTGATGGGACTCGTAGTTTCCAAAAAACCATTTGTGGCATTTGTACATCGTGATTCATTTCCGGCGATATTTCTTAAGAAACTGGGATATCCTTATATTGTTACTTATGCAGCTGAAGAAGAAGAATTACCTGCATTGAAAGTTGAGGAATTGCGGCATATGTTTGTTCAACTGATTAGGGAAAAGGACTCTTTTAAACCATTGGACCTCAACCATCCTTTAATTACAGCCAATACTGCGCAAGGAATGACAAAGGCTTTCCTTGATAAGATATCGGCTGTGCTATAAAATTTATAGAATGATCAACCATTACGAGAAAATAAGAAACAAAAAAGTGCTGGTTACCGGCGGCCTTGGGTTTGTTGGGCATAACCTGGTTAAAACACTTTTAAACGAATACCAATGCGAAGTAATTGTGGTTGACAACTGCAGCAACAGTAATCCATCAGTGCTGGGAGATGACCTAGCGAGGGTGAATTTTCAACAGTTGTCTGTACTTGATACTGTAAAGTTATTCCCTTTGGTAAAGGAGGTGAACTACATATTTCACCTGGCATGCAAACAAATCTCGGCTTCAGGAAAAGATCCGCTCGATGATATACGGGTCAACGCAGAAAGTACACTGCTGATCCTGGACCACATCAAAAATAACGATCTGCCTGAACTTGAACGTTTTGTATATACATCTTCCTGCTCTGTGTATGGTAGTTCAGTGATCCTTCCTATTTCTGAAACCGATCCTACAATTGTATTAAGTAACTATGCGGCTACAAAGTTGTTGGGCGAGAACTATACAATGATCTACAACCGTAGCTACGACGTGCCGGCATCCAGCGTACGCTACTCCAATGTGTATGGTTATGGCCAATCGCCACGTAATCCCTATTGCGGGGTATTGGGAAAATTTGTACATAATAGTCTTACCGGCCAGGCTTTATCTGTGATCGGTGATGGTGAGCAGACGAGAGACTACACTTTTATTACAGATGCGGTGAACGCAACCATTCTTGCTGCTGTTCATCCAAAAGCGTTGGGCGAAGTATTTAACGTAGGAACAGGAATAGAAACATCCGTGAATAAATTAGCTGACCTTATCAAAGAAAATATTGCCGGACTCCTAGTAGAACAATTGCCCGAACGTGATATCGACAATATCCGTCGCCGATCGATCAACATTGAAAAGATCCATCAAAGACTTGGGTGGTCTCCGGAAGTAGGTATACAAAAAGGTATCCAGTTAACCATCGACTGGTACAAGGCTACCTTATAAACATGAGCAACTATGAGGCTTGCCATCATAACCACACATCCCATTCAATATTATGCACCTGTCTTTGCTCATCTCACTAGGGATGGAAGCATTGAAATAAAAGTTTTTTATACTTGGGAAAAACAAGCTGCCAAATACGATATCGGTTTTGGAAAAGAGGTGGAATGGGATATTCCATTGCTGGAGGGTTATGAATATTGTTTTGTTTCCAATAACAATAACAACGGAAAAGGTTTTTGGGATGTAAACAACCCTGGATTGATCGCAGCCATTGAAGAATGGGATGCTAACGCGGTGTTAGTGATTGGCTGGAACCATAAGAGTCATCTTAGGGCATTGAGATATTTCAAAGGCCGCATACCGGTATTATTTAGAGGGGACTCCAACTTGCTTGATGAAAAAAAAGGGGTCAAAACAGTTTTGCGCAGACTGGCGTTGAAATGGGTGTATAAAAATGTGGATTATGCACTTTACGTTGGTGAAGCCAACAGGCAATATTATCTGAAACATGGATTAAAGTCCCAGCAATTGGTATTTGCTCCTCATGCGGTAGATAACGAACGCTTTGGGTTAATCAACCATGAACAAGAAGAATTTATAAAGACCACAAAGGAGAAATTCGGTATTGGCCCCGATGATATAACCATTCTTTTTTGCGGAAAATTCAATGGAAAGAAAAATCCACTTTTATTAATGCGTGCTTTTAAAATAATAATAAGGCAGGATGTGCACCTGATCATGGTAGGCAATGGTGAATTAGAGGAAGCGGTTAAAGAAGAAGCAAATGGTCACCGCAATATACACATAATGCCATTCCAGAACCAGTCGATGATGCCATCTATTTACCGCTTGGGGGATGTTTTCACTCTTCCATCAAAGGGCCCCGGCGAGACATGGGGTTTGGCTGTGAATGAGGCCATGGCCTGTGAAAGGGCAGTTTTAGTGAGTGATAAAACTGGGTGCGCTGGGGATCTTGTAACGGATGCTGTGAATGGATATATTTTCAAATCGTGGGATCAAAATGACCTGATGGCAAAGTTGAAAATAATGACGGAGAGTAAACCCAAATTAAAGGAAATGGGAAAATCGTCAAAGTGTATTATAGAAAGCTGGAATTTCGAGGCGATTATATCGGCAATAAATAATGTAATTCTTGAATGATGCCGACTTCTAAGAAATTACTTGTGATCGCAGGGGGCAACTATATTTTTGGCGCCGAAAAGGTCACGCTGGATGTTGTAGAAGGACTTAGGAGCAGGGGATACGAGGTCAAAGCGATCATCAGCGGATGGGGAGATAGGAGTTTTGGACAAAGATTGGCGGCGTTGAATATTGATTTCTATAAGATCAAACTTGGATGGTACTATATATCCAAGCTATTATGGTCGTTTGATTCACTCGTACATTACCCGGGAGCCGTCATACGTTTTATGCGCATAAGAAAGTATTTCCGGGATTGGCCGGTTTATATCATTTCTTTCCGACAGGTGATTTTATTGTGGCCTTTTTTTAAGAAGAATATTGTTTACCATGTACATGATAATAACAGTACAAGCAAACAGTCTCGATTTTTTCTGAAGATCATTGATAAGAAAGTACTGAAATACATAGCAGTTTCAGATTTTATAAAA
>Ga0070682_100000121_pt1 | contig 69122 bp, 55 predicted proteins | sample KBSC63LmetaG_FD_64668 | JGI IMG/M metagenome (GOLD analysis project Ga0070682, IMG submission 64668) | Corn rhizosphere microbial communities from Kellogg Biological Station, Michigan, USA - KBS C6-3L metaG | ecosystem: Host-associated > Plants > Roots > Rhizosphere | place: USA: Michigan...
ATCTCCCATAAAGATCTTTGCAGGGGAATAATTGTAGATCAAAAAACCAATGATGCTTCCACTAAGCGCAAAAGCCATCACAGCATAAGTGCTGTTGCCGGCATAAAAGAAGTAGATGCCGAAGATCAGCGTGGTCAACAAACCTAAGCTTCCAGCCAATCCATCAACACCGTCGATCAAATTGAAAGAATTGGTGATAACGATGATGGTGAAAATAGATAAAACGATGCTGGCAGTATAAGGCAACTGGTGAATGCCCAGGAAGCCATACATATTGTCGATGTGAACATTACCGAATTTGATGATGATACCCGCAGCGATCAATTGTCCGATGAATTTCTTACTGGCCGATAAAACGAGGATATCGTCCTTGATGCCCAGGAAAAAGATCACGGTAGCTGCCGCAGCAAAGTATTGAAGTTCGGAAGTAGTACCTGAAGGAACGCCCATTAATGTGGCGATGATGAAGCCTGCGAATATACCTAAACCACCTAGTGTTGGGATAACGTTCTTGTGCACCTTCCGCTCGTCCGGCTCGTCGAATAGCTTTTTGTCTTTTGCTACCTGGATGATGACCGGGATCGCAAAAAAGGTGATCAGGAAAGCCAGCGCCGCACTAAGTAGTATATACTGCATTCTATTGGTTTAATTCGTCTGACAATATTCAGCAAAAGTATCGAATATGTTTCAGGTTAAAACACCTGTTTATCATAGTTAAGACATCAGTTTCGCTAAAAGAGTTGCCTGAACTTTTTTTTAAGGCGTAGTAGGTCTAAAAACCAGTTTAACTGAGTTCCGGCATATAATTAACGTGCAAATTATGAACTTATTATCAACTATTTCGGTCACAACTACTTATTTACTTTGTCTGTGTGGTGATTTAAAGTAGGTTTGCAGCGACTAAAAAACGATCAATCAGACGCTTTTAATAATCTATAATTTTAATATGAGTAACTTAAAAGACATCGCTACGCAGATCCGCAGGGATATCGTGAGAATGGTGCATGCAGTGCAAAGTGGACACCCCGGAGGCTCCCTCGGCTGTACGGAGTATTTTACCGCATTGTATTTCGACATAATGAAGCATGACCCCGCCTTCAATATGGATGGACATGGCGAGGACCTGTTCTTTTTGAGCAATGGCCATATCTCCCCCGTATTTTACAGTACACTTGCCCGCAGCGGTTATTTCCCGGTGTCGGAACTGAGTACTTTCAGGAAGATAAATAGCCGTTTACAGGGCCATCCCACCACGCATGAGCATTTGCCGGGAGTAAGGGTTGCCAGTGGTTCGCTGGGACAAGGCATGAGTGTTGCCTGCGGCGCCGCATTAGCTAAGAAATTAAATAACGACGATAGTATTGTTTATTCCCTGCACGGTGATGGTGAATTGGATGAGGGGCAGAACTGGGAAGCGATCATGTTTGCTGCCCACAAAAAAGTGGATAATCTTATCGCCACCATTGATCACAACGGACAACAGATCGATGGCGCCACTAAGAATGTTATGAATCTTGATGACCTCCATGCAAAGTTCGCCGCGTTTAACTGGCATGTGCTGGAAATGGAGGGTAATGATATGGATGCAGTGTTGTTTGGTTTGAAAGAAGCCAAAAGTTTTGTTGGCCAGGGCAAGCCCATCGTTATTATCATGAAAACGATCATGGGTAAGGGTGTAGACTTCATGGAAGGCAGCCACGAATGGCATGGAATAGCGCCTAATGATGAGCAATTGGCGAAGGCTTTGGCACAGTTGCCGGAGACGCTCGGTGATTATTAGTCGATAGTCTTTAGTCCTTAGTCTGCAGCCAGGCTTCCGACTCCCGACTAAAGACTCAGGACTAACGAAGCTCAAACGCCTGCCGACTCGCCTTTCGTGCGGGGAACCAAGCGGCAATAAATGCAATGGCAGCTACAGTTGCAGTTACGAGCAAAAAGTCAGTCACAATTAATTTTACGGGGAAATAATCTATCAGGAATGACCCGCCGGTTATTTTTATCAGCTTGAATTTCATCTGGGCCAGGCAAAGCAAGACCGATAATCCAACGCCTGCGACTGCTCCAATACCAGCCAGCAATAGTCCTTCTGCCAAAAATATTTTTAGGATACTGTTTCTTCCCGTGCCCATACTTTGCAGTACGCTGATGTCTTTTCTTTTTTCCAATACCAGCATGGTGAGTGCACTTACCATGTTGAATGCGGCGATGATCAGTATCAATGTAAGTACGGCATAGATGGCCCACTTCTCCATTTTCATTGTATTGTAGAGACTGGTGTTTTGCTCATAGCGGGTAAGGATCTTATAGTTAGGTCCAAGTAGTTTTTGTATGTCTTTTCCGGCTACCACAGGATCTTCTTTTGGGCGAAGTTTTATTTCTACTGCGCTGTATTCATCTGCGGCAAAAGCCATTTGCCTTTTTACAAAATCAATATTGGTGATGGCATATTTTTCGTCGAACTCCTGCTGAATGGAAAAAACGCCTGCAGCTTTCAGTTTGCCTTCACTGATAGATTGCAGCGGATCATTATTTTCACTGTTCCTTTTTGGGAGAATGACCGTGAGTGAATCCGATGGAAAAGCAGGATCAACATTCAATGCTACCGCATTCTGTATGCCTGCACCAGCAACCAGGTAAGGCGCATCAATGGTACCGGTATTATAAACACCGCGACTTGTCTTTGACGCAACTCCACTCACATTCGGGTAATTATCATCCACGCCTTTGAGATAAACAACCGTTTGCGCATCTTCATTCTTTAGCAATGCTTTTTCTTCGGCCTCAAGAGACAGGTTTGCCACCGATGGTTGTTGCTTTATCGCAGAGATCTGTTGTGTGGTAAGGGTAAAGGTTTTTCCGTTTGCCGGTATGACTTTGAGATCGGTGTAAAAAGAAGAGTATAAAGATTTGACCAGGTCTTCGAAACCATTGAAAACGCTCAGCACAAGGATTTGACAACAAGTAGCAAAAGCGATAACGCCAACCGTTACCCACGCTATTATGTTTATGGCGTTGGCACTTTTCTTCGCTTTAAAGTATCTCCAGGCAAATTTGAAGTGCAAGACGTATAGTTTATAGTTGCGAGTAGGGAGTAGTGAGTGGTTAGTGGGGGTGAGAAGCTTTTATATTTTGAACTGCAGATCCCACTTGCTACTCACTATTCCCTTCTTCCTTCTTAATGTCTTTAAACAACTTATCGATCTTTTCGGCATAATCCAACGTATCATCAATAAAAAATGTCAGCGTTGGCATGCTCCTCAGTTGATGGCGCACCCGTGCAGTAAGTTCTTTCTTTATTTCCCAACTTCTCTCTTCGATCTTCTTCAATGTGGCATGGGTATCGTCGATCTTAAAAAAACTAAGATAAATACGGGCCTCATACAGGTCGGGTGTGATCTTTACTCCTGAGATGGAGATCATACCGCCATCCATCATCGATATGCCGAGGCGTTGAAAAATATCGCTTAGCTCCTTATTGAGCAAACCAGCCACCATCTTCTGTCTTTTACCTTCTAACATGATCTTTACGCTTTAATCGATGTAAAATTAGTTACTTTGCCGTTTCTACACCGATTTATTACAATGAAGCGATATTCAAGGGTTTTTGTTTACCTGGGAAAATACAAGACTTCCATTGCCTGGTACTTCCTGTCCATTTTTCTGTCTATTTTATTTTCCATCGTGTCCATAGGTATGTTGGCGCCCTTTATGAACCTGATTTTTAAGCAGGATGCTATACCAGCCGTGGCCAAAAAGCCGGATATAGGTTTCACACACTGGATAAAAGAGCAATTGGCTCAACTGATCAACGTCAATGATCCTATTCACGCACTGGGAATGATCTGTATACTCATCATCGTATCTATCGCTTTAAAGAATTTTTTCCTCTATTTATCTTATAGGGTCATGGGGCCCATAAAGAACGGGCTCGTTACCCGCTTCAGGGTTGACCTGTATAATAAGATACTGGAATTGCCCATCGGCTTTTTTACAGAACAACGGAAGGGCGACCTGATGAGCCGCATCACAACCGATGTGGGCGAAGTGGAAGGTTCGGTTGTGGGAACCCTGGAAGGTTGGGTGAGAGACCCGATGACCATCCTCATTAATCTGGCTGTTCTTTTTTATATCAGTCCACTGCTTACCGGCATTATCTTATTATGTATACCCGTGATGGGTTTTGTTATTGGAAGGATCAGTCGTTCCCTAAGAAGGCGATCGAGCAGGATAGCGCTCAGGGCAGGAGAAACCATTTCCATAATTGAAGAAACACTCGGTGGTTTAAGGGTGATCAAAGCATTCAATGTGGAGCGCATGTTGCGCAAGAAATTCTACGACGTGAGTATGGATTGGGAAGATGCCCGCAACAAGATCGGTTTCCGAAAAGACCTTGCTTCGCCGATGAGTGAAATGATGGGGGTTGCCATTTTTGCGGGTATTTTATGGTTTGGTGGAAGCCTTGTGCTACAAAAGCAGATATTGGATGGATCAATGTTCCTGGCTTACATGGGACTATTTTACAACGTCATCGATCCTGCGAAATCGATCTCCACCGCATTCAGCAATATGCAAAAAGGCGCCGCGGCTATTGAAAGGATTGAAGAAGTATTAAATGCTCCGATCACCGTGGATGATAATCCCAACGGTAAAAAAATTGAAACATTCACCGACAGCATCGAGTTTAAGAACGTTGGTTTCATGTATGATGATGCCGTGATCTTAAAGAATATCAATCTAAAAGTTGCCAAAGGACAAACGATCGCCCTTGTTGGCAGCAGCGGCGCCGGCAAATCAACGCTTGCCGATCTTGTTCCAAGATTTCATGATGTAACGAGCGGAGAGATATTAGTGGATGGGGTCAATATCAAAGACTATTCCCTGCATTCATTGCGTGGATTGATCAGTATCGTAACGCAGGAGCCGATATTGTTCAATGATACGATCGCCAACAATATCGCATTGGGAATGGATAATGCAACAGAAGGAGCCATCGAGCATGCAGCAAAAGTGGCCAACGCACATAATTTCATTATTCAAAAAGAAGAAAGATACAGTACCAATATCGGCGACCGTGGCAGCAAACTCAGTGGTGGTGAGCGGCAGCGCATGACCATTGCAAGGGCGGTATTGAAAAATCCACCGATATTGATCTTAGATGAAGCCACATCATCTCTCGATACCGAAAGCGAGCGCCTGGTACAGGATGCCATCAATAACCTGATGCATCACCGCACATCGATCGTTATTGCCCATCGACTTAGTACGATCCGCCATGCCGATGAGATCATTGTTTTGCAAAAAGGTGAGATCGTGGAAAGAGGAACGCATGATTCTTTAATTGCGCAAGATGGATTTTATAAGAGGCTGGTGGATATGCAGGAGGTGAAGTAAAAAATCAAAAATTAAAAGTCAAAACCTCAAGCTTCTGCGCTTTTGGGTTTTGACTTTTAACTTTCAAATACCAGAATAGTTTTATAGGGTGTATAATTTTTACTGCAACATAATGGTCAGCCCCTTTATCGTCCGCACCAGGTTATCAGGCCCCTTTACTTTTACGTTATCGAAGATCACGATGGAACCCGGACCGCAACGCGACTTTAGCTTATCCAAAGGTTTTAAACTGGAACCGTTGATCGTGCCGTATTCGGCGCCCCTGAAATTTGTACCGGAGAAATAAACCGTAGCACTTACGATCTCGAAGTGCACGTCCCACTCAAAATCTTTCAACTCTGTATAACAAAATTGCTGACTCTTAAATGCGGCAGCCGACATTTTCTCAGTGCCCGGCTCGGGCTGCAAACAAAGGCCCGTGGCCTTGTTGCGATCGGCCAGGTTTGATGAATGGCCCAAAGTGCCCAGCATTTTTTCATTATAGCGAAACGGGCTATTAGCTTGTAAAATAAAAACGCTTAACAGGGGTAGAAGGAGCAGGTGTTTCATTTCATAAAGTTTTAGGAGGGGTTAACGATTCTTAAATCTAATACTTCAAAAGTGAAAATAATGTTAGAGTTTAAGTACTGAAACAAAAAAAGGGAGAATGATTGCTCATTCTCCCGGTTATTAATTTCTTAACTCCTTTTTTCCTGAAGAGGTAGACAGGATGCCTGGATTTGATGAATGCGGATAGCTAAAGTTATTTTTTCTTCCCCGCAACTTTCTTTACTGTTTTCTTAGCTGCTTTCTTTACGGTCTTTTTTGCAGCAGCTACTTTCTTCGCTACCTTCTTCACCACTTTTTTGGCCGCTTTTTTTACCGGTGCTGCCTTCTTGGCAACTTTCTTCGCCAGCTTCTTCACTACTTTTTTTGCAACTTTCTTAGCTGTAGGTTTTTTTGTTCCGGTAATGTTCTGCACTTTGGATTTTACGGCATCCAATGCATTACCTACTTTTTCTCCGACCTGGTGTTTTGCAACGATCAATCCACCGGCTACAGTTCCGGCCTTCGTAGCTAATTGATTCAGGATCGTTTCGTCGGTTGTGGAATTTTTGGGACTGCTTTTCTTCTTTGTCATATGTTTGGGTTTAGTTTACATAGACATAGCGAAAGTGATGCCAAGATATTTTTGATATACTGAATTCCTTTTAGTCCTTCTCTTCGATCAACCCAACGGCATTTCCCCATGGATCCAAAACCACGGCCACCTTGATTCCAGCACCTACCTCATTGATCTTACTATTGAGCAAGGCTCCGGCATTGATAAATTTTTTACCGTTGCTTCGATATCATCCACCTTCCAATAAGCGACAGCCTGGGCACCTCTTTCTACATCCTCGAAATCAGGATCAAGACCCAGTTCAAAACCATTGATATCAAACCCAACATAAAATGGCGCATCAAAATAGGGAGCTATCCCCGTCATTTCTGTATACCATTCTTTTGCTTTCTGCAGATCGTCTACATGGTAAATGACCGTTCTTAGTTTTTTAAACATGGGTTTTATTTACCACAAAGATTCACAAAGTTTGGCACAAAGACGCACGGAGCGTACCGCAATAAAAAAAGGAGAACGATCTCTCGTTCTCCCAATTTATTAATTTTTAATTCTTAATTATTAATTATTTCACCGCTCCCATCTTCGCTTCAATGCTCAATGTAGCATGTGGCACAGCACGTAAACGAGCCTTATCGATCAGGCGGCCGGTAACGCGACAAATACCATAGGTTTTGTTCTCAATACGCATGATCGCTTTTTCGAGGTGATCGATGAAAGTGATCTGGCGACTTGCCATCTGGCTTAGTTGCTCTCTTTCCATGCTCATACTTCCATCTTCCATGGTCATGTAACGGGCATCATCATTATCTCCACCCATCTCATCCTTGCGGGTGATCAGGCCTTGCAGATAAACGAGTTCTTTCTTTGCAGATTCAAGCTTACGCTGGATCAACTCTCGGAATTCAGCCAGATCAGCATCGCTATAGCGAACGATCGGCGCTCCGAGATCATGTACAGGCTGATCCAATACCGACTTGGTAAAATCAGGCTGGTATTTGCGAGAGGTCTTGGTATTGATCTTAGGCAACACAACCGGTTTTGGTGGCGCTACTTTAATATCTTTTGCCTTTACCAGTGCCGCGGATTTAGGGGCCTCCTTTTTTGGAGCTTCTTTTTTTACAGGAACTGCTTTCGCCGCAGGTTTCTTTACTTCAATTTTTTTAGTCATAGGTTTATGTGCCGGCGTTTTAACAGCTGCCGGTTTTTTTGTCGCTGCTTTTGCAGCTGGTTTAGCGGTTTTTTTTGCAGGTATTGGCTTTTTGGGTGCCGGTTTAGCCGGTTTTTTAGCAACTACCTTCTTAGGGGCCGGTTTTTTAGCAACTACCTTTTTAGGGGCAGGCTTCTTTGCAACCACCTTTTTAGGGGCCGGTTTTTTTGCTGCTTTTACGGACTTTGCCGGAGCGTGCTTTTTTGTAGCCATACTATCACTTTTTTAGTACGTTCACCTTTAAAATGGCATTATTTACCTCAATTTCTGTTCCCTCTGTAGTGGGTAGAAAATCAAGCGAATCTGCCAGAATTTCGGCGCAAATATAGTCTTTATATTGAATTAATGAGGGCTGCAGCTCTGCATTTTCAGATACTATAACAACAATACGGTCAGTAAGGTTGAATCCGCTGTCCTTGCGGATATTTTGGATGCGGTTAACGAACTCTCTTGCATCCCCTTCCTTCTTCAGATCATCGGTAATTGTAATGTCTAATGCCACTGTTAAAGAGCCCTTAACGGCAACTTCATAGCCGGGGATCTCATCGGTAGAAACTTCCAGGTCCTCAGCAGTGATAAAAACCGGTTCCTCTGAATTTTTAACATAATCAGGGTTTAGCAGGTATTCGCCATCCTGAACGGTATCGATCGTGGCATTATCGAAGCCCGCGATCTGTTCAGCCGCCCATTTCATCCTGGCGCCGAGTTTTTTCCCGAGGGTCTTGAAATTAGCCTTCGCCTTTTTGCGGATAAAATCATTGTCGGCCCCCAGCACATCCACTTCCTTGATATTGGTCTCGGCCTTGATGATCTCTTCCACCTGCCCGATCCTTTTCGCCATCGCACTATCCAATGCGGGGATGAACACTTTCTGCAAAGGCTGACGAACCTTGATGTTCACTTTTTTGCGAAGCGACAATATCAGCGACGAAGCATCTTGTGCCAATTGCATTCTTTTTTCCAGTTCTGTATCAATAACCGAACCATCTGCTTTGGGGAAATCGGCATGGTGAACAGAAGTATTGGCAGAACGATCAGAAACGCTGTTCAAATTGCTGAACAACCAATCTGCAAAGAACGGCGCAATAGGAGCCATCAATTTGCAAAGTGTTTCAAGACATTCATATAAGGTTTGATAGGCACAGATCTTATCGTGTTCGTATTCGCCCTTCCAAAAACGGCGGCGGCAAAGACGCACGTACCAATTGCTCAGATGTGCATCAACAAAATCTTCAATTGCACGGCCGGCAGCAGTAGGTTCGTATTCGTCAAAATTCTGCTGCACTGTTTGTATCAGGCTATTTAAAGAAGATAAGATCCATTGGTCTATCTCGGGCCTGTCTTTTACAGGCACATATTTTTCTTTGAACGCAAAGCCATCCACGTTGGCATAGAGCGCAAAGAATTGATAAGTGTTGTAAAGTGTTCCGAAAAATTTGCGCTGCACTTCCTTTATACCATCAACGTCAAATTTCAAACTATCCCATGGCGATGCATTGGTGATAAGGTACCAGCGTGTTGCATCCGCGCCAAAATCATTGATCGTTGTAAAAGGATCCACCACGTTTCCTAAACGCTTGCTCATTTTATTTCCACTCTTGTCCAACACCAATCCATTACTTACAACAGTTTTGTAAGCAACAGAATCAAAGAGCAATACCGCAAGCGCATGAAGTGTATAGAACCATCCTCTTGTTTGATCAACACCTTCGGCGATAAAATCTGCAGGAAAATTTCTTTTGAATTCTTCCTTATTCTCAAAAGGAAAATGCCACTGTGCATAAGGCATGGCGCCGCTATCAAACCAAACATCGATAAGGTCAGCCACTCTCTTCATCGGCTTTCCCGAATCACTTACGAGCACGATATCATCCACATAAGGCTTATGCAGATCAAGAATGCCTTCGTGTAAGTAATGCGTATTGGTATCTCCACCTAAAACGCTGGCGGCCTTCTTTATTTCATTATTCAATTCTTCGATTGAACCGATACATTTTTCCTCCCGGTTGCCAGCAGCATCTTCTTCTGTCTTCCAGATGGGGAGCGGAGTTCCCCAAAAGCGGCTGCGGCTCAGGTTCCAGTCCACCATATTCTCCAGCCAATTACCAAAACGACCTGTGCCGGTTGATGCAGGCTTCCAGTTGATGGTTTTATTGAGCTCCACCATTCTATCCTTAACTGCAGTGGTGCGAATGAACCATGCATCCAACGGATAATAAATGATGGGCTTATCTGTTCTCCAGCAATGCGGGTAATTGTGTTCGTATTTTTCTACTTTGAAAGCACGATTCTCTTTTTTCAGTTTTACGGCTATGTCAACATTCACATCCACATAATCCTTATCGTCTTTGTAATTCTTAACATAGCGATTGCTGAATTCTCCAACGCCTTCAACGAATTTCCCCTGCTTATCAACCAATGTCAAAATACCGAGATTGTATTTTTGCCCCATTTTAAAGTCGTCTGCACCAAATGCCGGTGCCGTATGCACGATACCAGTTCCATCTTCTGTGGTAACAAAATCACCGGTAACAACTTTGAATGGAGTGGCACCAGGAGTGGTCTCACGAATTTTCTCTAAGCTGTTGGCTTCGGAAGGAAGCAACTGTTCGTAAGAAATTCCTTCCAGCTCTTTTCCTTTGAATTCAGATAAAATTTTCCAGGGAATAAGTTTATCGCCTTCTTTATAACTATCAAAATCTCCATTCTCTACTTCTGCCTTAAAGTATTTGCTCAGCAACGCCTTTGCAAGAATAACATTGATCGGTAAATGAGTATAAGGGTTGAATGTTTTTACCAAAACATAGTCAATGTTTGGCCCAACGGTTAACCCGAGATTGGAAGGTAAGGTCCATGGAGTTGTAGTCCAGGCCATTAAAAAAGCCTCGCCGTCAAAGTTTTTAATTTTGACTTTTGACTCTTCACTTATTTTGAACATCGCCACCGCACTCGTATCCTTCACATCCTTATACGTCCCCGGTTGATTCAATTCATGCGATGATAAACCCGTTCCGGCAGCAGGTGAATATGGTTGAATGCTCACGCTCTCATACAAATAACCCTTCTTGTACAATTCACTCAGGCACCACCAAAGGGTTTCGATATAATTATTTTCAAAGGTCACATAGGGATTATCCAGGTCCACCCAATAACCCATCCTTTGCGTGATATCATCCCATTTGTCTTTGAAGCGCATCACCACTTCGCGGCATTTCTTATTATAATCTTCTACGGAGATCTTAACGCCGATATCTTCTTTGGTAATTCCCAATTCCTTTTCTACGCCCAGTTCGATCGGCAGTCCGTGGGTATCCCATCCGCCCTTGCGTTTTACCTGGAATCCCTGCATGGTCTTGTACCTGCAAACCAGGTCCTTTAAGGTCCTTGAGATCACATGGTGGATACCGGGCATGCCATTGGCGCTTGGGGGACCTTCATAGAATACAAAAGCGGGTTTGCCTTCCCTCAGCTCCACGCTTTTTTGGAAGGTTTTATCTCCTTCCCATTTTGCCAGCACCTCTTCGCCGATAGCCGGTAAATTCAACTGCTGGTATTCCTTATATCTGGCTGCCATAAATCGAAATATTGTGTAAATCTGTTCTCTTTTCCCCGAAAAAGGGGAATTGTTTTCCCTCAAATGCCCCACGTACTTTTCCCTATTAAATGGGTGTGCAAAGGTAGGAAAATACGCAGTCAGACGTGCACGCAAAGCGAAACTCCATGAAATTCAGTAGATACCATAAAATGGGACCAAAAACAAGTTTTGCTTTTCGTAGTAAAATTTAAGTCATTTATCCACATTCTTCTCCTTTTGGCATAGAATTGGGGTAATTAGTCAATAGATTGAATCACAAGAAATAACTCAATGAAAAAATTAAGTTTTCAATTAATAAAGATTTTTGCTGGTTTAGGGTTTTATTAGGGTAAAAAGACGGGGATATTCTTGTTCCCGTCTTATTTTTTTTTGAGATCGAACTGTAGGAATTCCAATGAAATAAAAGATATACTTCTAAGAGATTGCAGGTTATTTAGCACTGACACAAACAAAAAAAAATCCGGCTTAAAGCCGGATTTTTTTTGTCCTAGTTCGGTGTCCTCACCGACCTGGGCTATTAATTATTTAAAAGTTCTTCGCACCACTACTCTGGTACGTGTATCTAAAGCGATAGATCAAACGCACAGGCGCTGGCCCTACAAATGGTTCATAATCCACAGCCAGCAATTCCATCTTTACATAATGGTTGTCTGCCGTACGGAAGATAAATGTTTGCCCCGCCTTTGGTGCAAATGCATGTGTAGCTACATTGTAGTCGTACCATGAGCCGTCTTTGATCGCTTTTTGCGAACTAGCGGTATCATATGCATAACCATTATCCGGCGCTGTGGTCACATTGCTATAGATGGTATTTTGCAAAATGGCTCCGGCATTTCCAGGACCATAGGTATGGCTGTTTAAAATGAATGTGGTAAAACGAAGGCCGAAGTCCCAATTTGTTGAAGCACTATCGCTATTGGCCACAATGGCATCGTTCTTAAAGCTGAAAAACGTAAATGGAGAATTGCTGCTGAAATTCACTTTCACCGAATCAGTTTTTTGAATAGTTGTAATTACTACTGCATCGTCTTTTGAGCAGGAGTTTAGGGTAAGCATTGCGGCTATGGCAATCGCTACGCTAGAATAGATCATCTTTTTCATTGTAGTATGTTGTTTTTATTTTTTGAGAATATTTTGTTGAGATCGAGGCTGCAGTTCACAAAAAATGTTCTGCCGCTTAAGTTTGGTAGCTTATCCTTATCCTCATGATCAAGGATATTTTCGCTGCCGGTTTGTATTCTAAGGCCGTTTCTGAATGCGATGCTAACATTGGCGTTCAGCAATACATATCCTTTCACATATTCGCGATCGTCATCAAGGATATTATCGCCATTGATATCACTGTAGCCAAAGCGGCCGCGGTACACAGCGCTTGCACGTGCATTGAGCCAATGATGTTTGTTGAAATATATAAGTTGAAGGTTAGCACTGTGCTTGCTGCGGTTGAAGAGTCCGCCATATTCTTTAGCCTTTACATAATCGCTTTGGAAAGTCACCGGGTCCCTCTTTACCACAGCACCATCCTTGATCCTTTGCAATACATCTTTGTCTTTTGCATCGAGATATTGATAGCCTGCATCCAGGTTTAAAAAAGAGCATAGCTTTTGACTGATATTCACTGTAGCACCTTGTGTGTAAACCCTGTTCACATTCACATAACTGTAAATGGATTGATTATTTGTTTTGGTAAAAGGCAGATTGTAGCGATCGATCAAATGACTGATATCGTTTCTGAATACATCGAAATTGATCTTTGTATCGTTGCTGTAATTCCACCTGAATCCAAGATTGGTTCCAACAGAACGCTCCGGTAATAAACTGTGATCGGTGAGATAAGGGCTGATGTCAACACTTGGATCGATCTGTCCCTGTTGCTTCAATTGTATGAGGCCATTGTTCAGTTCATTCGCTCCAAGTAAAGTATATCCCACGAGTGAATTGGTAAAGAATAAAAATTGCTGGCGAAAATCCGGCGCTTTGAAACCGGTACCCACCGAAGCCATAACGGTAAGTCTTGAAGTGGGCTTATAGGCCAGGGCCAACTTGGGATTGAACTGAGCTTTGTATAAACTATGCTTGTCCATTCTTGCCCCAATGGTAATATTCAGGTTGTTTAAAGGCAGCCATTCTTTTTGCGAGTAGATATAAAAAGAATTGAATTGCTTTTCAGAGGCATAACGGCTGGCATCGATCGTTTCATAATTGTAGCCAATGCCTGTAATGAGTTGTTCATTTTGTTTTTTACCCAATTCTAATTGCAGTTCAGGTTTTACCAGGAATTGTCCGAGAAAAGACCGGTCAAAAAGCGAATCATTCTTCTGCAAATACACCGTGGCATTATCGCGATAACCGGTAAGGTAGAGCCTTGAAACTAAATTTGTCTTTTGGTTAAAACGATGCTGCAATTGATTGTTGACGCTCCAATCTGTTTCGTTGCTGCTGCCATCAACTGCTTCTGGCTGATTGCTTGTGTACACCAAATAATTATTGAATTGCTTTTGCGTAAATAGGCGCACCGAAGATCGCAGCTCTGTGCGTGCATCAATATTGTAAAATAATTTTGCGGCAAAGGAGTAGTTGCGATAAGGATCTGCTGTTTTGCCATAGATATTTTCATCCAGGTCGTAACCACCGCTGCTGTAACGATTGGCAAACAATTCAAGGGCAGCCTTGTTTGTTTTGATCGTATTGCTAGCGGTAAGTCCCCAGGTATTATTGCTTGCCCTGTGTACCTTCAGCAATGTGGAATTATGGTCTGGTTTTTCAGTAATAATATTTATCACGCCTGCTAATGCATCCGAGCCATAAAGACTGGTAGCCGGCCCTTTTATAATTTCAATTTGCTGAATATTGCCAACTGCTATCCTGCCGAGGTTTAAGATGCCGGCATTTCGACCCGTTAGTGGCTCTCCATCTAATAATATCAATGTGTAAGCGGGATCGAGGCCCTGCATCTGAATACCACTACCAAAAGGATTGGGATAGCCTTGCAATGATTGTCCGAGCGGGTTATCGGCCAATACCAGGCCGGCTTGTTGTTGTAATATGTCGGAAAGCTTCTGTGAACCTGTTTGTTGAATATATTTTCTGCCGATCACCTGCACAGGCACGGGGATGTCGCCAATGCTTTTTTCGGTACGGGTTGCAGTTACTACTGTTTCCCGGATAGTGATAGTATCATTGAATTTTTTTTGTGCAAAGGAAACCTGGCATAATGCTAATAGTAACGTTGCAGCACCAAAAACAATAATATTTTTCTGTTTTTTTCTCATTTACAGAGCAAAGTTGCCTCAACGTAAATGCAGATTTATCACAGATTTGTCATCAAATAAAAAAGGAGCAATGTTTTACGATGTGGTGACACGCAGAGTTGTAAGATCATTTTGGTGACTGATGAAAGTCATGAAATTTTTCTTATACAATAATTTAGGCCAATGAAAAACACCTAATTGGTGCAACTGAATTTCTTTTTCCCTAAAAACAAATAATTCTTAGCGGCGAATATGACGCAAATTGTTCTGTTGTATAAAATTTATATCAGAAGCTGGATGTGAATTGCAAGCAAGTGGCACGCACCAATTGTAAACTGCCAACTTGTTAAGAACGAAGCAGGAGCTCACAAGGCTTAATGCCTGTATGTTTTTTAAATGCGGTAGAGAAATGCGAGATAGAAGAATAACCCAGCATCAATGAAACTTCAGTAACGCTAAGCCCTTTTTCGTAGAGCAGGTATTTGGCGTGCTCCATACGCTGGCCTTGATAAAAATCAAATATGGTGGTGCCGAATATTTCTTTGAATCCTTTCTTTAAATAACATTCGTTGATGGCCACCTTGCGACTGAGCGCCTTGATGGTGATGGGTTCACCGATATGTTGTAATAATACTTCTCTTGCCTTTATGATCTTTTCCCTGTCTTCTGCATTAGCAAGGAACTTACAGGTAAAGCTGGTTTCTTTTTCGCCAAGCATACAGTCCATGCTATAGAGCAGCAAGATCTGTGTTTGAGCATTGACGAAAATATTTTCAAGCGTATCGGTGTAAGTATGATTGAGCAGCGCCTCGATGGCTGTTCTTGTTTTTCCGCAAAGCGGCAATTGTTTTGAAAAAGTGGTGGGGTGTTCAAATGCCAGCACTTTTTCGCTCAGGCTCATGTTGCTGTTCTTCGCAAATTGCGTAAGATAAGAGGGCCTGAAACTAAAACTCAACACGTCCACGCTTTCTACTTTTTCAATACAACCTGGGGAAGCATTGAATTTGCAGAAATCGCACTCGGTTTGTTTTTGCCTGCAATAAACGTTTCCGCTCACGCAGAATTTGAGTTCGAGATAGTTGGCCGCCGGGTTATTTTTTTCGTAGTGGTAAACCAGGATGCCGGTATCATCAATATTCCATTGCGGTTGCTTGCGGTAGCGCTTGATGGTATAATGTACCGAGCCCGGAACGGTACGGTCAACGTTCAATAACAGGTCCAACTCCTCCTGCATCAGGGGTTGCTTGCGGGCAATGCTTAATATGTCGGGTTGCTGATACATCGAAAAATTTCGATACAAAGGTACGAAAGAATGTTGGAACAATGAAGTTAAGAATAGGTAAAAGCCACCCTTGAAGTCAAAATTAAAAAGTTAAAAGTCAAAAGGAAGAATGGCTGCCGATTTTGACTTTTGATTTTCAACTTTTGACTTCCCAAACCGAGCAGAAAATCGCCGGAAAATCCACCCAAAATAACCCCATAAAAATTGGCCCGAACCCCTTATTTTTCGTACATTTGCACGAATCAGAAATTTGAACATTTTAAAGTGATTTTGAACGATTTTATGAGTACAGAAACAGCAGTAGTACCGACCCCCGCCACCAACGGCTATGGTGCCGATAGCATCCAGGTTTTAGAAGGTTTAGAAGCGGTTCGCAAACGCCCCGCTATGTACATCGGCGATGTAGGCGTTAAGGGTTTGCATCACCTCGTTTATGAAGTTGTAGACAACTCCATTGACGAAGCGCTTGCGGGCCATTGTAAGAATATCAACGTGACCATCAATGAAGATAATTCTATCAAGGTTGAAGATGATGGCCGTGGTATCCCAACCGGGTTGCATACAAAAGAAAACCGCAGTGCCCTGGAAGTGGTGATGACCGTGTTGCACGCGGGTGGAAAATTTGATAAGGATTCTTACAAGGTTTCGGGCGGACTTCATGGCGTAGGTGTGAGTTGTGTAAATGCATTGAGCTCTAAGCTTCATGTTACCGTGAACCGTGATGGTAAATCATTTGAACAGGAATATGCAAAGGGTGTTCCTCAATACCCCGTAAGAGAAACCGGGAAATCGGATACTCATGGCACAACAGTACATTTTTGGCCCGACCTCAGCATTTTTACATCAGGCATTTATAACCGCGAAATATTGGAAGGCCGTTTGAGAGAATTGGCTTTCTTAAATCGCAGGATAACCATCACCATCAGCGATGAAAGAGAAAAAGATGATGAAGGGAAAACTTATACCAAGACATTTTACAGCGAAGGTGGTATCGTAGAGTTTGTGGAAATGCTGGATAAGAATGCCAATCGCCAGCCCTTGCTGCCTACTGTTATTTACTGTGATGGACGTGATGAATCTTCCAACGTAATGGTAGAAGTGGCGATGATCTACAATACCGGCTACCAGGAACATTTATTCAGCTACGTCAACAACATCAACACCATCGAAGGTGGAACACATGTGGCGGGTTTCCGTCGTTCTATCACCAGGGTATTCAAAAGCTATGGCGAAAAAGAAGGGATGTTTGAAAAGGCCAAGGTAGAGATCGAAGGGGATGATTTCCGCGAGGGCCTAAGTGCGATCATATCCGTAAAGGTTCCCGAGCCACAGTTCGAGGGTCAAACAAAAACCAAGCTGGGCAACAGTGAAGTGATGGGCGTGGTAGACAGTACCCTTAGCCGCGTATTGGTGGCCTATCTCGAAGAGAATCCAAAGAATGCAAAGACGATCATTCAAAAAGTAATACTGGCAGCACAGGCACGTGCAGCGGCGCGTAAAGCACGCGAGATGGTGCAGCGCAAGAGCGTGTTGACAGGAGGAGGTTTGCCGGGTAAACTGGCCGATTGCAGTGATAAGGATCCGCATCGTTGCGAGCTATACCTTGTGGAAGGAGACTCGGCAGGTGGAACTGCCAAACAAGGCAGAGACAGAAGCTTCCAGGCGATATTACCATTGCGTGGAAAGATATTGAACGTAGAAAAAGCAATGGAGCATAAGATCTACGATAATGAGGAGATCCGTAATATGTTCACCGCACTTGGCGTAAAGATCGGCACACCGGATGATCCCAAGGCTTTGGATCTTTCCAAGCTCCGTTATCATAAGCTCATCATCATGACCGATGCTGATGTTGACGGAAGCCATATCGCTACATTGATCCTCACGTTTATTTTCAGGTATATGAAGGAGATGGTGGAGCAGGGATTCGTGTTCATTGCGCAACCACCTTTGTACCTCGTTAAAAAAGGAAAGGAACAGGATTATGCATGGAACGATGAAGAGCGCAAGGCGCTTGTTGTGAAGTTTGGGCAAGGTAAAGAAGACTCAGTTACTATTCAACGCTATAAAGGTTTGGGAGAAATGAACGCCGAGCAGTTATGGGAAACCACTATGAATCCGGCCACCCGCACGCTAAAACAAGTGACCATTGAAAGTGCCGCTGAAGCCGACAGGGTATTCAGTATGCTGATGGGAGATGAGGTGCCGCCAAGGAGAGAATTCATTGAAACTCATGCGAAATACGCAAAGCTGGACGTGTAGTTTGTTTCACGCAAAGGCACAAAGCTGTCGCAAAGCCGCAAAGAAAATACTAATCTTTGCGGCTTTTGTATTTGCCCTTAGCGACTTTGCGTGAAGCCACATCCGCAAACCTGTGGATAACCCGTATAGCTCCGTAAGCCCCCTTTTTTTGGAAAAACCAATATTTTTAGTAGCTTGTAGCCTGAAGCTTACTACTTCAGCCCATATTTACTAACTATAAATTCTACAAAATGTCAAAAATGTTAACAGCCTATTGCATGAAGACAAAGGAAAAAAACGTTCCCATGCAGGATGCAGTGATAACCAAAACAGCCCGGGGTGGTTATATGGCCCAGGGAAACGACGGTAAGGGCAACAAGATGACCACTATGCTTAGCGAGGCTACCGCTTTGGAAGCTGTTAAGAATGGAGTGGCCAAAAAAGCCTGGTAAAACTTATTCTTTGAAGGTATTAAGGGTCGTTCTGCTAATCGCAGGACGGCCTTTTTTATTTTATCAGGTTATCTCGTTGAAATGAGTCTAATTTTGTAAGCATTAATTAACGGATGAAAAAAATCATCTTCTTCCTGGCATGCTATCTTTTTTGTAACGAACTGCGTGCGCAGTACACTGTTAACGGAAATGCCCAGCAGGTAAGCTGTAATTGCTATAATCTTACTGCAGAATCGACCAACCAAAGCGGATCGGTTTGGAATAACAACAAGATCGATCTTAGTCAATCCTTTGATTTTAAATTTGATATTAACCTTGGCCGTTTTGATGGAAATGGCGCTGATGGGATCGCATTTGTATTGCAGCCCATAAGTACGAGCGTGGGATCAACAGGTGGTGGATTAGGCTATGATGGTATTACTCCTGCTGTTGGCATTACGGTGGATACCTATCAAAACGGTAATAATAATGATCCTGCTTTTGATCATATCGCCATCCAGTTGAATGGAGATCTGAGTCATACCAGTCCAAATAATATTGCCGGCCCGGTTCAGGCGATAGCAGGCAACGATAATATTGAGGATGGCAACACACATGGTTTACGTATTCAATGGGATGTTGTTACAAAAACAATGTCTGTTTATATTGACGGCACATTAAGAGTGACCGCGGTTAAGGATCTTGTAACAGATGTGTTTAGTGGAAACCCAATGGTATATTGGGGCTTTACTGGCGGCACAGGTTCGCTGGTGAATCTGCAATCATTCTGCACTGCACTAAATCCCATGTTTCATTTCGCACCCGATCAAAAAAGATGTGTCAATCAGCCCATCACTTTTTATGATTCGACCATTTCTTTTACAACGATCGCAAAATTCTATTGGGATTTTGGCGACGGAAGCCCGATAGATTCGGTGAATTTAAACCCTGTGCATGTTTATACAACGCCAGGCGATTATACTGTTAAGCAAAGAGTGATAGGAGCCGACGGTTGCCAGGCCACGAATATTCAGGCGGTACGCGTGGGAAAAAAGTTCACCGCTTATTTTACTTATAGCGCTATTAATAGCAACTGCACGCCAATGCCGCCATACGGACCAATCACTTTTTATGATTCCTCTTATGGAGGATTTGGAACTACAGTTTCTTATGATTGGGATTTCTATGGGAGCGGATTTACTCCATTGGGACAGACTGCTCTAGCGTATTATACAACACCCGGTGATAAAACTGTCGCACACAAGTTGACCACATTGGAAGGCTGTGATTCAGATACTTCCTATCGTATCGTGCATATGTACAGCAGCCCCGTGATCGATTTTGCTTTTACAGATTCCGTTTGTATAGGATCACCAACGATCTTTACCGGGATCGTTAATTCCACAAGTGATCCGATCACTATATGGCGTTGGAATTTTACAGACGGCAGCCCTTTAGATACCACGCAGAATACAACTCATCAATTTGCCAATCCGGGCAGTCATACAGTTATCTTTCTGGCTTCATCTACCGGAAGTTCATATTGTCAGGGTATAAAGGTTAAAAATGTTTTTGTGTTAAATAAACCAACTCCATATTTTAAAACCAATACGCTCTGCCAATCAATGACCACTGCATTTGCAGATTCTTCTTATACATCCGATGGTATACCGATAAGCCAATGGTGGTGGGATCTGGGAAATGGACAATTTTCAACGCAACAAAATCCATCTACAACCTATACCAATGCGGGACCAGTAACGATCAGGCTAGTTGTACATAATTCACGTGGTTGCATATCGGACACGTTAACTCAAATCATAAATATTGAGCCGAAGCCGATCGCAAAATTTGGTTATAGCCTTCCCTTGTGTGATGGATTTCCAATCCAGTTCAGCGATTCTTCTACTGCAGCAGGGGCTATCGTCAACCAATGGCGATGGATCAATAGCGGAACGGTTTTCAGCACACAGCAAAATCCATCCAAAGCATTTTCTCCTGGCTTACAAGTGGTACAATTAATTGCCATCAGCGATAAGGGCTGCGCAAGCGATACTGCCTTTAGAACTTTTATCATAGATCCGATACCACTGGTTACAATAAACTTTAGTAACGCCTGTAAAAATAAACCAGTGAATTTTACGGCCACTGATAATTCGGGAACGGTGACTCAATGGAAATGGATATTTGGCGATGGAGCCGTCGCTAACTCCCAGAATACGCAACATACATATACCGCTAATGGAACCTATTCCGTAAAATTATATGCCATTGCCGCCAACGGCTGCTATTCCAATTCATTGCAAAAGGATATCATCATTTATGGCACAAATGTTTTTGCCGGAATTGATACGCTTACTGCTGCGGGACAACCCGTGCAACTGCATGCGACTGGCGGACTAAGTTATACCTGGACGCCGGCTGGGCCATTGAATGATCCGAATATCGCCAATCCCATCGCAACTATTAATTCAACACAAATATTTACAGTAAAGGCTTTTACACCGCAGGGCTGCGAAAGCTACGATGACGTAAAGATCGAAATATATAAGGGCCCGGATATTTATTTGCCCAATGCTTTTACACCGAATGAAGATGGCACCAATGATGATTTTAAGGGCAAGCCGGTTGGCATGGAAGAATTCAGTTACCTGAAAATATTCAACAGGTACGGACAGGAAATATTTTCTACCACAGATTATCGCAAAGGTTGGGATGGAAAATGGAAGGGACAAAAGCAAGAAGCCGGCGTGTATGTTTATATAGCCCGCGGCATCGATTTTCGCGGAAATGTGGTAAACAAAAAAGGAACTGTGGTACTAATAAGATGATCACTGAATGCTGTTTCCCATTTTACTCAAAAACTCAAACAACTCATTCATACTACGAATGCTATCAACGATCAATATTCCATTCTTCCCCACCTGCTTTAGCTTTCCTTTGTTGGTGCCGGTCTGTAAAAAATGAAGTATGCCCTTGAATGTTTCACTTTGGAAATAAGGCGAATCGGGGTTGCTTACAAAGAAGCATTTTAGGATATCGTTCTTCAACAACATTTTCTCGAAACCAAGTTCTACAGCGATCTTCCTGCAACGAACGGTGGTAAAAAGATCTTCCACCTGCGCCGGTATGGGGCCGAATCGATCGATCATTTCAGTATGAAAATCTTCCAGATCTTTTTCCGTCTGGCAATTGTCGAGTCGTGAATACAAACTCAATCGCTCAGTGATACTTTCTACATAATCGTCGGGTATCAATATCTCGAGATCGGTATCGATGCTGCAGTCCTTCACAAAATCATCCTGTTGCTGTATCTCCGCTTTGAACAGATCCCTGAACTCGGTTCTTTTTAATTCCCTGATGGCTTCGTCCAATATCTTCTGGTACATTTCAAAACCGATCTCGGCAATGAATCCACTTTGCTCGCCCCCGAGCAAATTACCAGCGCCACGTATGTCAAGGTCCCTCATCGCGATCTGGAAACCGCTGCCAAGATCACTGTATTGTTCCAGCGTTTGCAGGCGCTTGCGGCTATCAGGAGGAAGCGTGCTCATCGGCGGCGCCATCAAATAACAAAATGCTTTTTTATTGCTGCGACCAACTCTTCCACGAAGCTGGTGAAGATCGCTCAACCCAAATTGGTTGGCGTTATTTACAATGATGGTATTCACATTGGGAATGTCAACTCCACTTTCCACGATATTGGTACAAACCAGCACATCATACTTCTTATCCATGAAATCGAGGATCGTGTCTTCCAATTCATCTCCTTCCATTTGCCCGTGTGCGTAAGCGATGCTGATATCCGGACAAAGACCCTGTATCAAACCTTTCATTTCGGCAAGACCGTTCACACGGTTATGAATGAAGAATACCTGTCCGCCTCTTTCTGTTTCATAGTAAATGATGTCGCGTATCGCATCTTCATTGAATACCATCACTTCCGTTTGTATCGGCTGGCGATTCGGCGGGGGTGTGTTGATGATGCTGAGATCCCTTGCACCCATGAGGCTAAACTGCAGTGTTCGTGGAATCGGCGTTGCGGTAAGTGTGAGCGAATCCACTGTTTCCCTAAGCGTCTTTAATTTTTCTTTCGCTGCTACACCGAATTTCTGTTCTTCATCGATGATCATGATGCCGAGGTCCTTGAACTTTACATCTTTGCTCAGCAATGCATGGGTGCCGATGATGATATCGATCTTTCCTTCTGCCAATTTTTGCAGCGTTTCTTTTTTTTCTTTGGATGATTTGAAACGATTGATGAAATCCACGGTCACCGGAAAATCTTTCAACCGGTCGCCAAAAGTTTTATAATGCTGGTAAGCCAGGATCGTAGTGGGAACCAGCACGGCAGCCTGTTTGCCGTCGCAGCAACTTTTGAAAGCGGCACGCACAGCGATCTCCGTTTTACCAAAGCCAACATCACCGCAAACCAATCGATCCATCGGCGAAGGTTTTTCCATATCGCGTTTTACGTCTTCAGTGGCCTTGCCCTGGTCGGGTGTGTCTTCATAAATAAAACTAGCTTCCAACTCCGTTTGCATGTAGTTATCTATGCTGTGTGCGAAGCCGGGTTTACTTTTTCTTTTTGCATAGAGTTTGATCAGATCAGTAGCAATATCTTTTACCTGCTTCTTCGTTTTTTCCTTCAACCTGTTCCAAACATCGCTGCCGAGTTTGTTCATTTTGGGAACGGTGCCTTCCTTGCCGCTGTACTTGCTGATCTTATGCAAAGAAGAAATATTCACGTACAAAAGATCGCCATCCTTGTATTGAATGCGTACGGCTTCCTGCAATCTTCCATTGGCTTCGATCTTCTGTAAACCGCTGTACACGCCCACTCCGTGATCGATATGCGTTACATAATCTCCGGGCTGTAATTCGCGAAGCGTTTTTAAAGTGAGGGCCTTGTTCTTGCTGAATGCCTGCTTCACTTTGTATTTGTGATAACGTTGGAATATCTGGTGATCGGTATAACAGATCACTTTCAGGTCTTCATCAATAAACCCTTCGTGAATGGAAGTGGGAACGGGTATTACGTTTATCTCAGCTTTGAGATCAGTAAAGATCACGTGCAATCTTTCCAGTTGCTTGGGATTGTCCGCAAATAAATAAATGTTGTATTTCTTGATCTCGTATGCTCGTAGGTTTTGTATGAGCAGGTCGAATTGACGATTGAATGCGGGTTGTTCTTTGGTCGAAAATTCTATAAGTTGGTTGGAGGAGAAGTATGATTTTTTCCCCAACTCGATAATATGACGAAGTTTGATCTCTTCTTCAATTGAAGAAGCTTTTACAAAATCATTTGTAGTCACCAATGTCTTTTGCGAAAGAGAATCATCTTCTGTTAGCTCGCTGCCCACTGCCAACTGCCCACTGGCAATTGCTAACTCCAAATCCTCTTCCTGCTGCTCGATCTTCTCCCTGATAAATTCCCAATCTTCTGTCCACACAACGGTATTCTCCGGCAAAAATTCCATCAGCGACACCTTATCACCGCTTTCAAATTGTGTTTCCACATTCGGGATGATATTTACCTGCAACAATTTTCGTTCGCTCAATTGTGTTTCGGGATCGAAGATGCGGATGCTGTCTACTTCGGTGCCGAATAATTCGATACGATATGGTTTTTCATTTCCAAAAGAATAGATATCAAGAATACCTCCACGTACCGCGAATTGCCCTGGTTGGTAAACAAAATCCGTGCGCTCGAAACCATGATCAACCAATTTTCCAAGAATGGTATTTACTTCCAGGTCATCGCCTTGTTTGATGGAAATGATATTGGCAGAAAGTGTTTTTGGCAGCACCACTTTTTCAAACAATGCTTCGGCATAGGTGATGATGATCCCCACCCGATCACCCCTGGTGGGGGTAGAAAATCTTGTCAAACATTCTGTCCTCAGCATCACATGGCTGGGGTTCAGAAGGCGGTAGTTCTTTTTATTTTTGAAAGAGGAAGGAAAATAGAAAAGATTGAGCGCCTGGGTGATATTCTCCAGTGTATTGTGAAAATAAGCCGCTTCTTCGGCGTCCCTTAAGATGATCAAGTGATTGAGCTGCGATGCGGAGGGATTGCCAAAAACCGAGGAAACTACAAAGGGAGTGGCACTTCCATGAAGCCCTGAAAGCTGCACCCGTTGGGGTTGAGACGCAGTTATCCTGTCCACTATCTTAAAACAGCGGGGGTCATTTGCATATTCTTTCAACAACACCTCCAGGTTCATGCGGCTGCGAAGATACGACAAGGGGCAAAAAAGGGGCTATCTTAGTATTAAATCTGGCAATAACGTGGCTGAAAAAACGTTAAAACTGAGTGTTTTCCGGGCGTCTGCAGCAAATCGCAGCGGTTTCCATGGAAAGCCCTATCCAACAACCAGTAAAAAATGAAAAATCGCTACCTAATTATCTCCATCATTATGGTTCTTTTTGGTTGCATGCCGGCCATGGCGCAGCAGGGAGAATTGGTTCACTTCAAGAATGGGAGTTTTGTAACCGGCAATAATATCAGCAAGTCAGTTTTTAAACAAGATGATCTTCAAACTTCTTTATTCAACGATAGATATTTTGTGTTGATCCAGTTCAGCACATTGCCTTCTGCACAAACGATACAATCTTTAAAAAATGCCGGCATCGAATTGGGAGATTATTTTCCGGGTCAGGCATACCTCGCCAGCATAAAAAATAATTTCAATTTTTCTTCCTTGAAAAATATGGGTGTTTCTTCTGTGAATGCGCTTCCTGCTTTTTATAAAATTGATTCCCGTTTACTTACTGCATCAATTTCAAATACAAAAGAACAGATGCAAACCTATGCTGTTAGTTTTTATCCTTCGATAAACAAAGCGATGGTTCAGGAAGAACTTAAAAGAGCAGGAGCAGCGATCGTTGTTACAAAGTTTGCAGATGCAAATGTGATCTTTATTCAACCTGATAAAAATATCGTCAACAATATTGCGACGCTGCCTTTTGTGAGTTGCATCCAACCACAAACGATCGGCGATAAAATATTGAACTACCATTCGATCCCGCTTCACGGCATGAGCAGTTTGCTTTCACCATCGGGAAGGAACCTCAGCGGAAGGGGTGTAACTGTTGGCGTTGGTGATAATGGTGATATTTCCACCCATCTCGATTTTACCGGCAGGTTGATCAATCGTGTGTACACCACCCCGGTTTGGCATGGCACCCACGTTTCGGGAACCGTTGCTGGTGCCGGTTTGATCAACCCGATGCATCATGGCCTTGCGCCAAAGGCAATGTTGGTGAGCCAGACCTATAGCGATGTGATCACCAACACGCCGACCTATGTAACGGACTACAACATGATCGCCACCAATAATTCTTATACAGATGCGAATGATGGTTGTGTGGGCGAAGGCGCTTATGATGCCACGAGTAATTATGCGGATGCACAAATGAAAAACTATCCAACCGTATTGCATGTTTTTGCTGCGGGCAATGATGGCAACCTTAATTGTTCACCATATCCTCCATTTTACGGAACGATAAAAAGCGGATGGCAATGCGCAAAAAATGTGCTCACAGTAGGAGCGATCAGCCAGCTCGATTATAATATCACCAACTTTAGCAGTCGCGGCCCGGTAAATGATGGTCGGTTGAAACCTGAAATTGTTGCCAGCGGCTTCAATACTTTTTCAACTTCGTATTTTAATTTGTACGGTCCGGTTAGTGGCACCAGTATGTCTTCCCCAATTGCTACAGGTGCCGCCACGATCCTCAATGAAAGATATCGACAACTCAATAGCGGCGCTACGCCTAAAGCTGCGTTGATCAAAGCATTGCTTTGCAACACTGCCGAAGACCTGGCACCCTCAGGGCCTGATTATACTTATGGCTTTGGGATGTTGAATGCAAGAAAAGCAGTAGAAGCGATGGAAGGCAATCAATATTTTATCAGCAGTGGTACGCCGGCTTCTCATACCATAACGGTTCCCACGGGAGTGAGGCGATTAAAAGTGATGTTGTATTGGGCTGATCCTGCTGCTGCACCAAACGCGGCGAATACGTTGGTGAACGATCTTGATCTCACCGTCACGAAAGGCGCAACTACTTATCAGCCTTTGGTTTTGAATCCTTCCAATGTTTTTGCGCTGGCCGCGCCGGGAGCCGATCATACCAATAATATCGAACAGGTTGTCGTCACCGATCCCGTTGCCGGAAATTACTCTTTGAATGTTAGCGCTTTTTCCGTTCCGCAAGGACCACAGGAATATGTACTCACTTATCAAATGGAGATGAATGGCCTTACTGTTGAATATCCCTTTGGCGGAGAAACATTGGTTCCGGGTGAAGAAGAAACTTTGCGCTGGACCGCCTATGGAGATGAAGGAAATAATTTCACGGTTGAATATTCTACCAATAATGGCGGCAGTTGGACGACTATAGACAATAATGTAATATCAACTGCACGGTCATTGCTTTGGACGGTGCCTGCAACTGTTACCAACACTGCACTGATAAGAGTGAGCAGGAATGCGTCTGTATACACCGATCAAAGTGATTTTAATTTTGTGATACTCGGCCAGCCCGTCGTGAATGCATCAGTTCCCTGCGAAGGCTATGCTCAATTGAGCTGGGCCGCCATTGCCGGTGCAACTTCCTATGATATCGTGCAATTGAAGGGAGATAGCATGAGTGTTATCGGCAACACCACTTCATTGAATTATCTTGTCAATGGTTTAAACCCCACTACGTCTTATTGGTTTGGCGTGATCGCAAAAAATTCGGCAATCAATGGACGGAGATCGATCTCGGTGAATGTGATACCTACAACAGGTGTTTGCACTTTATCGATGTTCAACAATAATTTTAAAGCTGTTTCACTTGATGCGCCGACAACAGGACGACAATTCACAACCGGCGCCTTAACCTCAACAGAAACAGTTAAGCTCACTATAAAGAATTTAGATGATGTTGCTTCGTCTGGAAGCTATGATCTCTATTACCAGGTGAACAGTAATACGCCTGTGATGGAATCCGATGCTACAGTGATCGCGTCTTTGGGAAGCAATCAATTTGTGTTTACCCAAAAAGCAGATCTTTCTGCTCCAGGTGTTTACAATATCAAAGCCTGGGTAAAAAGATCTGGTGATACACAGCCGCTGGATGATACCGTTTCGATCATTGTAAAGAATCTCGCGAACCCACCGTTGACCCTGCCTGTTAGTGATGGGTTTGAAACCACAACAGCGAATGAATATGTTGCCAACACGATGGGATTGGATGGTGATGATCGTGTTGATTTTAAAACAAACGATTTAAGAGGAAGGACCAGAACCTTTGTGAACACAGGCTTTGCGCTAAATGGCAATCGCGCCGTTACCCTCGACCAGTCTCCTTATGGCAGCCCCGTAACAGATAGTTTATTGATGACGTTTAATGTCAACACTTACAATAGTACTAATCAATTACGTTTCGATTTCAATTATAAAAATCACGGAGCGGCCAATAACCCGAACAACAAGGTTTGGTTGCGTGGAAGTGATACCGATCCATGGGTAGAAGCTTATAACCTTTTCAGCAACCAGGCTACACTTGGTGAATGGAAGCTTGGCGCCCTTAATGTAAATGAGATACTCGGCTCCGCAATACCACCTCAAACGGTAAGTGCAAGTTTCCAGGCGAAGATCGGGCAGCAGGGAAATACATCTGCCAATTCTGTTAATCTTATACTCGACCAGGATGATGGTTATACGATCGATGATGTATCACTTGTTGAAGCATTCAATGATGTTGGGATAACCTCGGTTGTTTCACCGTCAACTTCTGGTTGTGGTATGATCGGCGCTCAGCAAGTTGCGATCACAGTAAAAAATTATAGCGCCACATCATTTACAGATGTACCTGCGTATTATCGCATCAATGGAGGCACAGCTCATATGGAATTGATACCGGCTATCGCTCCCAATTCAACCCAAACATTCCTGTTTACTGTTCCGGCAACCCTTTCTGTTGATACGGATTACAGGTTTGATCTTTGGATCAGCGCACCCGGTGATAATTACGGCAGCAACGATAGCATCAACAATTATTCATTTCATAGTAGTCCCCTTATCTCTTCATTTCCTTATCTCGAAGGGTTTGAAAGCGGTGCAGGAAGCTGGTACACCAGAGGAATCAACGACAGTTGGGAATGGGGAACTCCTGCCAAAACCCTGATCAACAAAGCAGCCAATGGCAGCAAAGCATGGGTCACTTCTTTGACCGGCACTTATAAAACGAACGAATTGTCTTATTTATATTCTCCATGTTTCGATCTGCATACATTAACGCAACCGGTTCTTTCTTTCAGTCATATTTTTGATATCGAGGATGGATGTCCGTGCGATTACACCTGGATCGAATATTCCGAAGATGGAGGCACTACATGGAACAGGCTTGGCGTCAACAACGGAGGCGTCAACTGGTTCAATGATCCGTACGGTCAATCGCAATGGGGCATTTCAATCAACAAATGGCATGTTGCCAGCGTTAATATACCTTCTCACGGAACCAGTGTTCGTTTCCGTTTCGTGATGTCGAGCGATCCTGGTTATAATACCGAAGGCGTTGGCATCGACGATATTCATGTGTTTGATAAGGAACCTGTCTACACCGGTGCTACATTATTGAATACCACACAAGCAGTCAGTGGTAGTAACTGGATACATTTCACATCTGCGGGAAAAAGAATTGCTTCCATTAATGCAAATGGACAAAACCTGGGCAGCACCACGGTTGATGTTTATCCTTATGCCGGCCCGGTAAGAATAAGCAACAATCAATATTATCTCGATAGAAATATTGTGATCAAGCCAACGCTGCCACCTGTGGGAAATGTAAGTGTTCGTTTTTATTTTACTGATACAGAAGCCAAGAATCTTATCGCAGCAACCGGTTGCGGTTCTTGCAGCAAACCCAATGATCCTTATGAGTTGGGTGTTACCAAATTCAGCGGCAGTGCAGCAGTTGAGAACGGCACACTGGCCGACAACTCTCCGGGCATTTACAGTTTCATATTGCCTGCAAATACCGAGATCATACCTTACGACAATGGTTATTATGCAGAATTCTCCGTAAATAGTTTCAGCGAATTTTGGTTAAATAATGGTGGTGCCACCGGACTAGAGTCGTTGCCATTGAACCTGCTTTCTTTCGAAGCGGTCAAACAAAATAAAAAAGCATTATTGCAATGGACCACGGATAATGAGGTCAACACCAGTAAGTTTATCGTTGAGCGAAGCGCCGATGGAAGAACGTTTCAAGCGATAGGAGAAGTTGTTGCATTGAACAGGACTGGTGTCAACACTTATAGGCTTACAGACGAACAACCATTGGCAGGAGTGAATTTTTATCGGCTGCGTTTGGTGGATAAAGATGCGTCGTACCATTATTCGCCCGTGCGCAAGATCAACTTTAGCTCGACCGAAGATGATATAACGATCTATCCCAACCCGGTGATGAGAGATGCAAAAATGTTTATCGAATCGTCAGCAAATTGTAGGGAAGCCATCCTTTACGATGCTGCCGGCAAATTGGTAAAAGACTATCAATTGAAAGGAAGGGATAATGAAATAGATCTTTTCGGAATTTCAAGAGGAATGTACCAGCTTAAAATAGTTACTGAAAATTCGGTGCAGACAAAGAAGATATTAATACAGTAACGCATCAACCTATAAGGTTCCCTGAAAGAGTTTTTAAATTTGATGATCTCATCAGGAACCTTATAGGTTGGATTGCGTCTTTCTTATTCCTTCTTTCTTATTAATTATTCCTTATTTTTCCTATCTTACCTCAAAAGAGCAATATGGCACTGCAACCATGGCGCATCGGTAAAGTCATCCGGATCGAGGACGAAACTCCCGACACAAAAAGATTCTGGCTCGAGGTCCCCGAACTCAGTTCCTTTGATTTTATCCCCGGCCAGTTTATCACCCTCGACCTTCCTATTCACGAAAAACCCAATAAGCGTTGGCGGAGTTATTCCATCGCATCCTGGCCAGATGGTACAAATGTGTTAGAACTCGTGATCGTACTGGATAAACATGGCGCAGGAACCCCTTGGCTGTTCAATAATGCAACGATCGGCACCGAAATTAGTTTTCGGGGGCCACAGGGTGTGTTCATCCTACGTGAACCGCTGGAAGAGGATATCTTCCTGATCTGCACTGGCACCGGCGTTGCGCCGTTCAGGAGCATGATAAATCACGTGAAGAACCACAATATTCCACATAAGCGGATCTTTCTCATCTTCGGTTGCCGCACAACAAGTACATTATTATATTACGACGAATTCATCAAACTAGACCAGGAGCTGGAGCATTTTCAATATATACCTACGCTTTCCCGGGAACAGTGGCACGGCAAAAGCGGCTATGTGCACCCGATATATGAAGATCTCTGCCGCGACAGACAGCCATCTAAATTCTTTTTATGTGGATGGAAAGGCATGATCGACGAAGCTAAAAAAAGAATAATGGATATGGGCTACGATAAAAAAGCTATTCACGTGGAGATATATGGATAGAATTATTCAGTAACTTGAAGTTGAGTTTGGATGGTTTAGAAAGTTTAGATGGTTTAGATCTAAACATTCTAAACTTTCTAAACCCTCTAAACCAATTGATATGGGAGCATCCTCCATGATCGTTTTGATCATTTCCGCACTGGTTTTTTCTTCGATCGCAGTCATCGCTTCCCGTTTTGTAACGAAAGCCACCAAAAATCCGCAAAAGGGCGAGCCTTACGAATGCGGTATTCCCACAAGAGGTAAAACTCAGGTACAATTAAATGTGGGCTATTATTTATTTGCCCTGCTATTCCTGATATTTGATGTGGAGCTGATCTTTTTGTTTCCATGGGCCGTGGTGGCAAAGTCGCAGGGATGGATGGCATTGATCGAGATCAGTGTTTTTCTTTTCATATTATTTATAGGATTTTTATATGCGCATAAGAAGGGGGCGCTGAAGTGGATGTAACACCCCCTCCGCCCCTGAAAGGGGAACTTATCGAAGCGAAGAAAAAATGTAACTCTTTAATTAATGAATGAAATCTCAAATAATGTAGAGTCCCCAATTCTCCCTTCCGGGGGCGAAGGGGGTTTTCCTGGTGAAGTGCACACCGTTGCTGGCAGCGAAGTTGTATTAAGCAAACTCGATGATCTTATCAACTGGGCCCGGGCTAATTCCTTGTGGCCACTTACGTTTGCAACGAGTTGCTGTGGGATAGAGATGATGGCAACGGCTTCCGCCAAATACGATTTTTCGAGGTTTGGTTTTGAAGTAGCACGTGCCACACCGCGACAAGCCGACGTGATCATCATCGCCGGCACGATCGTAAATAAAATGGGACCGGTATTAAAAAGATTGTACGACCAGATGGCCGATCCTAAATATGTGATAGCAATGGGCGCCTGCGCCATAAGCGGCGGCCCGTTTTTTTACAATACTTATTCGGTAGTGAAGGGTGCGGACCATATTATTCCTGTTGATGTGTACATTGCTGGTTGTCCGCCACGGCCGGAAGCATTGCTGCACGCATTGATATCACTGCAGGAAAAAATAAAAATGGGTTTAACAAGAGAACAGATAAAATCCGGCATATAAATTTTATGGGCAACGAAGAATTGAAGTCCAAAATAACTGAACTGCTTGCTACCGCAACCTTTGAAGAAGGAGGTGAATGGTTGAATATTGTCATTGCCCCCGGCGATTGGTTGTCATTTGCAACACAACTTCGCAATGACGCTTCATTACAATTTGATTTTCTTTTTTGTGTAACCTGCATCGACTGGAAGACACATCTCACGATGGTATATCATCTTCGCTCTACAAATTTTCGTCACGATATGGTAGTAAGAGCAACACTCGACAGGATCAAGCCCGAGATACAATCTGTGAGCCATATTTGGAGAACAGCAGAATTTCATGAAAGAGAGTGCTATGAAATGTTTGGCGTTAATTTTTTAAACCACCCTGATCTGCGCCTGCTGATATTGCCGGACGGATGGGAAGGGAAGAACCCGATGCGAAAGGATTTTGAGGATGAGGTGAATATGATAAGGCTATAGGGCCATTTGCCCCCGGGGTTTGGCCCCCATCCCCTAAAGGGGAGTTATCCAACGGGAATAATATGATGCTAAAAGAATATAGACAAAAAAAATAGAGACCTCGAATAACTCCCCTTTAGGGGATGGGGGCAAAACAAGTCACATGTTCGAAGAGATAGGCACCACCACAGACGGCGATCTGATCATCAATGTAGGACCACAACATCCTGCAACGCATGGCGTATTGCACCTGGTGATCACGCTGAATGGAGAAACGATAAAAAAAGTTGAACCGCATCTCGGATATATACATCGCTCCATTGAAAAGATGTGTGAGAGTTTAACTTACCGGCAATTTATTTATGTAACCAGCCGGATGGATTATTTATCATCACATATCAATAATCACGGTTGCGCATTGTGTGTGGAGAAAGGACTGCAGATAGAAGTGCCGCAACGGGCGCAGGTGATCCGTGTGTTGATGGATGAACTCACCCGTATCGCATCGCACGAATTGTGGTGGGGCGCCATGGCAATGGATATCGGCGCATTCACGCCCTTCTTTCATGCCTTCCGCGAAAGAGAAACGATCAACGAGATCATGGAAGATACTTGTGGCGCAAGATTGACGATGAATTATATCGTACCGGGAGGAGTGATGCAGGAAATTCATCCTGATTTTCAAAAAAAGACCAAGGCTTTTATTGAGCTCTTCAAATCTAAAGTAGATGAATATGAAGAACTGCTGACCGGTAATATAATTTTTAAAAACAGGATGAAAGATGTCGGGATATTATCTAAAGAAGATGCGATATCCTATGGCTGCACCGGCCCCGTTGCAAGAGGAAGCGGAGTAAGTTGCGACGTGCGCAAATACTACCCTTATGATGTGTATTCAACTATTGAATTTGATGAAGTGCTCGAAACTGCCGGTGATTCACTGGCGAGATATATGGTGCGGCTGCGGGAAATGAAACAATCCATTCGCATCATTGAGCAACTGATCGACAATATTCCTGAAGGAGATTTCCAGGCAAAGACAAAAGCAGTGTTGAAACTACCCAAGGGAGAATTTTATTCAAGAGTGGAAACGGCTCGCGGAGAATTTGGGGTTTATATTGTGAGCGAAGGAGCAACAACGCCATATCGCATTAGGTTTCGTTCGCCGGGTTTTTCCAATCTGTCAGCATTGGATCATATGGCACGCGGCGGTAAACTGGGAGATCTGGTGGCGATGATGGGAACGTTGGACTTAGTAATACCCGATATAGATCGTTAGAAATGCGAATAAGGAATAAAAAATAAAAAATAAGAAATAAGAAAGTAAAGCAGCTCAAATTATCCGGGTGCCCACACTTCTTTATTCCTTATTTATTATTCCTTATTTCTTATTAAAAAAATGTGGAGCTTATCAAACATATCGAGTGCAATTCATGATTGGTTGAACCAACAATTCAACTCAACCTGGGCATTGATCATGGAAATGGTCATTGCAGGCGTTTGCGTGATCAGCTTGTTTGCCGTGCTGGGCCTGGTATTGGTAATTATGGAAAGAAAAGTTTCTGCGTGGATGCAGATACGCCTGGGGCCGAATCGTGTGGGGCCAAAAGGCATGTTTCAGTCATTGGCGGATACTTTGAAACTCTTAGTAAAAGAGGGCTTGACCCCAACTGGTGCAGATAAATTCTTATTCAACCTTGCGCCGTTCATCGCCATGATCGTGGCAATGCTGCTGTTGGCGCCGATCGCCTTTGCGAAAGATTTTCAACTATGGGATCTCAATATCGGGGTGTTGTATGTATCTGCAGTTTCTTCCATCATGGTGATCAGCATCCTGATGGCGGGATGGGCGAGCAACAATAAATATTCTTTGATGGGAGCGATGCGGAGCGGTGCACAGATCGTGAGCTATGAATTGTCGGCGGGGCTATCGATCCTTACGATCGTTGTGTTGACGGGCAGCTTAAAAATTTCCGATATCATCAATTCGCAGGCTGATGGTTGGTGGATATTCAAAGGACATATCCCGGTCATTATCGCTTTTGTTATTTTTATTATTGCGGTAACTGCTGAAACCAATCGTGCGCCATTCGATCTTGCTGAAGCAGAATCGGAACTCACGGCCGGATTTCATACAGAATATTCGGGAATGAAATTCGCGCTGTTCTTTTTGGCAGAGTACGTGAATGTTTTTATTGTTTGCGCCATCGGTGCTACATTGTTCCTGGGAGGCTGGATGCCGCTGCATATCGGACATTGGGAGGGGTTCAATCATGCGATGGACTGGATCCCATCGAGTATCTGGTTCTTCGGGAAAACTTTTTTCCTGATATTCATTATTATGTGGTTCAGGTGGACATTCCCCCGTTTACGTATCGATCAATTGTTGACCCTGGAGTGGAAATATTTATTACCGATCAGTATGTTTAATATTTTGCTGGCAACAGCGATGGCGATTTTGAAATGGCATTTTTGAATTATGAGTTAAGAATTTAGAGTTATGAGTTGCCCGACTCTAAACTCTAAACCCTAAACTCTAAACTTGTATCATGTTTTTAAAGAACTATATAAAAGAGGTCTTCGGTGCGGTTGGCTCATTGCTTAAAGGCATGCGCCGCACGGGTTATTATTTTACGCATCACAAAGAGATCATCACAGAGCAATACCCCGATAATAAGGATACATTGAAACTGGCGGATCGATTCAAAGGTGAAGTGGTGATGCCACATGACGAACACAATGAACATCGTTGTACCGGATGCACAGCCTGCGAATTGGCTTGTCCGAACGGTACGATCAAGGTGGTTACCAAATTCGACATCACACCAGAAGGGAAAAAGAAAAAAGCGATCGATAAATTAGTATATCATTTGGAATTGTGTACAATGTGCAATCTCTGTATCATTGCCTGTCCGTCGGATGCTATAATAATGGCACCAACATTTGAACACAGTGTATTTGACAGAAGTAAACTCACAAAAGTTTTAAATAATCCCGGTTCCAAAATAATGGACGGGGTAGAATAAAGAGCGAAGTCGAATTATGAGCGGATCAACGATCATATTTTATTTATTAGCTGCACTCATTTTAGTGAGCGGTGCCATGGCTGTTACGAGCAGGCAGATCTTTCGTGCTGCCATCTACCTGCTATTTTCATTGATCGGTATCGCCGGTCTTTTTTTCTGGCTGCAATACGAATTCATTGCCGCGGTGCAGATCGTGGTGTATGTTGGAGGCATCGTGGTGCTGATCATCTTTTCCATCTTTCTTACACAGTCGGCCGGGGATCTGCTACCCAAACAAAAAATAGGAAGACAAATATTTTCTGCATTGGCATGTTTCTGTGGACTGGCATTGACCATGCTGCAGATATATCAACACGAATTTGTAAAAACGGGTGCACCTGCCATCGATCCATCAATGACAAATATCGGTAACCAGATGCTGGGCGTGCACGACAATGGTTATGCATTGCCTTTTGAAGTGGTGAGTATTCTGTTGCTGGCGGCAATGATCGGTTGTATCGTTATCGCCATGCGTACGCCGAAGGAAATTATTTTAAATGATAAATTTTGAATTTTAAATTAAGTGTTGACCTGGGTAATTCAAAATTTAAAATTCAGAATTCAAAATAAAAAATGACAGAACCTGGACTATATCATATTCTCTTCATCAGCACAACGTTGTTCTTTATCGGTGTGTACGGTTTCTTCACGCGACGAAACCTGGTTACTATGCTGATGAGCATCGAGTTGATATTGAATAGTGTGAACCTGAATTTCATTGCATTCAATAAATACCTCTGGCCCAACAGGCTGGACGGCGTTTTCTTTACCATATTCGTGATCGCCATTGCGGCAGCAGAAGCAGCAACGGCGATAGCGATCATTATTAATTTGTATAGAAGTCATCATTCGATAGATGTGGAACGTGCAGAAGAAATGAAGTTTTAAGTTAAGAATTAAGAGTTTAGAGTTATGAGTTGCCCAACTCTAAACTCTTAACCCTAAACTCTAAACTAATTAAATGCCAAACCTAACTTACATATCACTCATCCCCTTATTGCCACTGGCAAGCTTCCTGTTATTGGGATTGTTTGGGAGGAGTTATTTCACCAAGACTTCGGGCATTATAGGTACTACATTATTATTATTGTCATGCGGATTGGCGCTGTACATTGCCTATGGATATTTCTTTGAGTACGGAAAGGTTGGAGGTGTTTATCAAAAACTTGTCCCGGTTCATTATGTGTGGTTGGAATTTTCAAAAGGGGTATCAATAGATCTTGGGATCATCCTCGATCCTATCTCCGTGATGATGCTAGTGGTGGTGACGCTCGTGTCATTAATGGTGCATATTTACAGTCTAGCCTACATGAAGGGTGAAGAAAGATTTCCGACTTACTATGCATTTCTCGGACTCTTCACTTTTTCCATGCTTGGACTCGTAGTGTCTTCCAATATTTTCCAGATGTATATTTTCTGGGAACTGGTAGGGGTATCATCCTTCCTGTTGATCGGATATTATTACGATCGGCCGAGCGCTGTTGCCGCATGCAAAAAAGCATTCATTGTTACACGTTTTGCTGATGCGGGTTTTTTGATAGGCATATTGATCCTTTCGTTTTACGCAGGCACACTCGATTTCAACACGCTGATTCAAAAATTGACTTCATACGAATCACCAGAATTACAGTCTGCGATAACAGCTTCCTTCCTCGGTATTTCCGCCCTCACCTGGGGATTGGTATTGGTCTTTATTGGCGGTGCAGGAAAGAGTGCCATGTTCCCGTTGCATATTTGGCTACCCGACGCAATGGAGGGCCCAACACCTGTTTCAGCATTGATCCATGCGGCAACGATGGTAGTGGCTGGTGTCTTTTTGGTAGCAAGATTGTTTCCTGTTTTCTCCATGTCGCCCCCGGCATTGGAACTCGTGTCGTGGGTGGGAATAACATCTGCTTTCCTCGCGGCGATCATTGCTTGTACACAAACCGATATCAAAAGGGTGCTGGCGTATTCAACGATGTCGCAGATCGGTTTTATGATGTTTGCGTTGGGCGTTTCCGGATATGGTGGTGAAAACGGATTGGGTTTTACCGCTTCCATGTTTCATCTGTTCACCCATGCGATGTTCAAAGCTTTGCTCTTCCTTGGTGCCGGCGCCGTGATACATTTTATTCATAGCAACGAGATGAAGGATATGGGTGGGCTGAGAAAGTATTTGCCGATAACACATATCACGTTCTTAATTGCTTGTCTGGCTATCGCGGGCGTACCGCCTTTTGCCGGCTTCTTCAGCAAAGAAGAAATACTGCTTGCTGCATACCAACACAATAGCATCATTTATTATATAGCATTACTTACCTCCGCCCTCACCGCTTTTTATATGTTTCGTTTGTACTTCAATATTTTCTGGAACAAGGCCCCCTCTCAGAAGGAGAGGGCGGGGGGTGAGGCTCACGGTGAACACAAACACGAAGGGAGCTTTGCGATGCTGATGCCACTGGTATTACTGGCCGTTGGCGCCGCTGCTGCCGGTTTTATTCCTTTCGGAAATTTTGTGAGTTCAGACGGAGCGAAATTGGAAAGCGAATTCCATTTTCACTTTTCCATTGCGCCTGTAGCATTGGGATTGATAGGCATATTCCTTGCCATGTGGTTATACAAAACGCAAAATGATAAGTCAGACAGGATCGCCGCATCCATTCGCGGCTTGTACAAAACATCCCTGAATAAATTTTATATCGACGAGATCTATACATTCGTCACTAAAAAAATATTATTCAATTTGATCGGCAGGCCAGCCGCCTGGTTCGATAAGAACGTGGTGGATGGATTAATGAATGCAACGGGAAATACTACCCAACTTGTTTCAGAAAAGATAAAAAGAATGCAGTCGGGCAAGGTGCAGCAGTATGCCATTTATTTTTTGGTAGCGGTGATCGGGCTGGCGGTGCTGTTTATTTATGTTTGGAAGAATTAAAAGCTTTTAATGAATCTATCGTTACTCATATTACTCCCATTGCTCACAGCAGTGATCATCCTGCTGGTGCGGAATGCCCGCCAGGCAAAGATCGTTGGCCTGATCGGCGCCACGCTTCAGTTTGGGATGTCGTTCTTCTTGCTTTATGCATTTCACCAGGAAAGGCTGAAAGGCAGTTTAAAACAGATGCTGTTCGAGCAGCAGTACAATTGGTTTCCATCCTGGCATATCAGCTATCATGTTGGTGTTGATGGGATATCCATCGCGATGATCCTACTCACAGCATTTGTGGTTATAGCCGGGGTGCTTGTATCATGGAACGTGACGAAGATGACCAGGGAATTTTATTTTCTATTGATCTTACTAAGTCTGGGTGCTTATGGATTTTTCATATCACTCGACCTGTTCGTTCTCTTCTTCTTCCTCGAGATCGCAGTGATCCCGAAATATTTACTCATCGGTATCTGGGGTAGTGGTAAAAAAGAATACAGCGCCAATAAACTTGCACTCATGCTGATGGGCGGCTCGGCATTGGTGTTAGTCGGACTGCTGGGTATGTACTTTGGTACCACAGAGCATACCTTCGACATGATGCAGCTGTCCAATATCGGCTTGTCTCCGGAGACTCAGTCGATCTGTTTTCCTTTATTGTTTGTTGGTTTCGGTGTGTTTACCGCGATATTCCCTTTTCATACCTGGGTGCCTGATGGGCATTCATCCGCGCCTACAGCAGGATCGATGTTCCTTGCCGGCATTTCGATGAAACTCGGTGGCTACGGCTGTTTGCGGGCTGCCACCTATCTTATGCCACAGGGCGCAAAGGAATATTCTACCATCATCATTGTTGTGTCCACCATCGCCATTTTGTACGGTGCATTCGCCACGATGATGCAGAAGGATCTTAAATACATGAATGCTTACTCTTCCGTAAGCCATTGCGGCTTTGTGTTATTGGGAATCGGGATGCTTACAAAGACAGCAATGACCGGTGCCGTTATGCAAATGGTCTCTCACGGATTGATGACGGCACTCTTCTTCGCTGTTATCGGTATGATCTACGAACGAACACATACGAGGAACATAAATGAGATGGGTGGCATATTGAAAGTGATGCCGTTCATCAGCACGATATTATTCATTGTAGGATTGTGTTCATTAGGATTGCCGGGCTTGAGTGGTTTTGTTGCAGAGATGACGGTATTCATGGGCTCATGGGAGAACCCGGATCCTTTGCATCGGATTGCAACGATCGCTGCATGTTTATCCATTGTGGTGACGGCGGTGTATATATTGAGGGCAGTGGGACGTGTTGCCATGGGACCATTAAAGCAAGGCTATGAAAGTTTGACCGACGCCACCTGGAATGAAAAACTGGCTGCGATCATTCTCGTTGCCGGTATCCTGGCAATAGGAACGGCGCCTTTCTGGCTAAGCGATCTAATTAATCCCGGAACAGAAGCGATCATGGAAAAATTGAGGTTGTTGCCGGTAGAAATTATTAAATAAATTATGGTGAACGAGTTTTTGATATTGATGAAGTCGGAGTTGATCGTAACGGTCATCATCTTCCTGTTGCTGTTGATCAAGCTAGGCAAGGGAATGAAGAATGAGTCGTTGCTGATGTTGCTGCAATTATTATTGCTGTTGAATTTTATTGCCGGATTTTTTCTTAACCGGGCGGGAGTGTTGTTCGATGGCATGTATCAAACCAGTGCCATGATCTTCCTGCAAAAAAATATCCTCAACCTCGCTGTATATCTTATCTCATTATTATTCGCTGATTGGCTAAAGAAGAGCGAACACATGCCTGAATTCTTTATGCTGATGTTGGCTGCATTGCTAGGCATGTTCTTCATGATATCCAGCGGAAACCTGTTGATGTTCTTTTTATCGCTGGAGCTTGCTACCATTCCCGTGGCAGCAATGGCCAACTTCGACCTGGAGAAAAGAACGTCTTCTGAGGCCGCTATGAAAATGATCCTGTCGTCGGCATTCTCATCCGGTATTTTATTGTTCGGTATTTCACTGGTATATGGTGTAACAGGCACGATCAGTTTCACCGCATTGCCCGAGACCCTGAACGGTAGCCCATTACAGGTGATGGCATTTGTTTTTCTGTTCGCTGCATTTGCGTTCAAATTGTCGGTTGTGCCCTTTCACTTGTGGACGGCAGATGTGTATGAAGGCGCACCGATGGCAGCCACTTCTTTTTTATCGGTCGTTTCCAAGGGTTCCATCGCATTCATATTCATGTCGACATTGTACAAGGTATTTGGGTCGATGGGTGAGATCTGGTACAATATGCTGATGATCTTATCCATCGCAACGATGATCACCGGAAATCTTTTTGCATTGCGGCAACAAAATATCAAAAGGTTCCTTGCATTCTCCTCCATTGCGCAGGTTGGATTTATTTTGGTGGGCCTCAGTAGCGGCGCACCTAATGAAACAAGACCCGACGGGATAGCGCCGGTTGTTTACTTCATTCTTGTTTATGTGTTCTCCAACCTGGCTGCATTCGGAATAGCGGCAGTGATCTCATCACAAACAGGAAAAGAAAATATTGATGATTATAAAGGATTATACAAGACCAATAAGTTTTTGTGCTGGATGATGGCGCTTGCTTTGTTTTCATTGGCAGGCATCCCGCCCACGGCTGGCTTCTTCGGCAAATTATTTTTGTTGACAGCAGGTGCGGGCAAGGCAAATTATATGTTCATCACGGTTGCGGCATTGAACATGATCGTTTCCCTTTATTATTATTTAAGAGTTGTACGGGCAATGTTCATGGATAATAATGAGCAGCCCATCGAAAACATAAGGATCAACCCATCAACAAAACTTGGGCTGATCATTTGTGGAGCAGGTATTGTGTTAACAGGATTATTGAGCTGGATATATGATCATATACAATCGTTAAATTAAAGTTTAGAGTTAAGAATTCAGAATTAAGAGTTGTCATCAGCGACTCAATAACTCTAAATTCTTAATTCTAAACTCATAACTCAAAAAAATGGCTATCAATAAAAACCACGAATTTGAAGAACTGGATGGCGTTAAATGCGGCATAGTGGAAAAGAATGTGCGGACAGATCGTGTTGCTTTCTTAAAAAGATTATTGGAATACAATCATTTTACGGTTGTTGTGGTTCCTTCACCGCCACCAAAAGTTGCTGCAACCCCTGTCGCTGCAACTGTCGCTGGAACTGAGACCGAGCCAACTCCAGCGCCAATACCCGTTGCACCCGAAACATTTACTGTTGGCGTTACAGATTATACTTTCAATCCCATCAATGCGATCTTTGGGAGGCTATTGTTTGCTCCCGGTGGTCATATCGTTACGCTTGCGTATTGGAAGCAGGAAGAAAATGTTTCGCATGATGAGATACCGTATTACGAAGACCTGCATTAAGCACGACGATCATTTAAGCTTTACAGGCCAGTGATATTTACCTACTCGCATTGTATCTCCAACATAGAGATTGGTCCCTGAATTCCCTTCAATAAAATACTGTTTGCCAGATTTGTCCTTTTGCTGAACGAATTTTCCGCGACCATTATCGGAAAACAATCTCATGGTAAAATAGTTGGGAGTATCCGGATGAACCGGAAACATGCCATAATTCTCGATGGCCAGGTAATCCAACTTTTCGTCACCATTTGCATCGCCCATAAAATAATAGCTGTTTACCCTGAAAGTAAAAAACTCATTTAGAATTTTGTTTGCAGGATCATAGATCAAGTGATATTCGCCAGCACAAGCAGAGCCACCCTTGCAATCCATTATGCCGGCTTTCATATAATAGTATTCTTTTCCTTTGTAGGCAAAATCACGGAATGAAGATCCCCAAATGTCGAATATATCCTGATCCTGGAATTCGATTGTATTCGACTTGTAATTCTTGACGATCGCACCATTTATTTTAATGATCTGTGAAGGCTTGCCCCCAAATCTATAGATTGAAATAATTGTAGCCCGGCTGTTTCTTAAGGTATCGATCCTTGTCTCTGTTTTTTGATCAAGAAAAACGGAATTGGAAAGCGCTTCTTTGTCCAATAGCCGGATGTCTTTTTTATTGAAATTATTTGAAATGAACGTAAAAAGCTCGGTATGGTCCGCATCTTCAAGGCTGGCAAACGTTTCGGGGATATAACCTTTAAAATAGCCCGAGTCTGAGTAGCTGTCATAGGGAAAATGAACCGTATCGTTATAACTGATCTCTCTTTTCGCTAAAGGCGTGTCTTTTTGAGTTGAAGAAACAGGAACGTTTTTTTCTTTGCCATTGGTGCAGGAAAGCAAAGCGCCGGGAAATATAAAAAAGAGGAACCATCTCATAGTTCCTCTAAATTATTATGCTTTATTCAAATGATTAGTTAATCTTTTCCAACACCAGTTTCTTCACATCACTCAACGCAATTCTTTCCTGCTGCATGCTATCTCTATATCGTATCGTAACCGTGTTGTCTTCTTTTGTCTGGTGATCGATCGTCACACAAAATGGTGTACCGATCGCATCCATACGGCGATAACGTTTGCCGATGGCATCTTTTTCTTCATAAAAACACTGAAAGGATTGTTTACATTCATTCATCAGTTCGCGTGCGATCTCGGGAAGGCCGTCTTTCTTTAGCAATGGAAGTATGGCGAGCTTGGTGGGGGCGATCTTTGCAGGGATACGCAGCACCACTCGACTATCTTCTGTGCCATCTTCTTTCGTCCATTTTTCGTTGGCATAAGACAAACTCAATATCGTTAGCACCAAACGATCAAGACCAACAGAAGTTTCCACAACGTACGGAATGTAGTTGCCGTAAGGTTTTCCGTCTTCGGTGAGGTCGTTATCGAAATACTGTATCTTCTTTCTGCTGAATTCCTGGTGTTGTTTTAGGTCGAAGTCGGTGCGACTGTGAATGCCTTCCAGTTCTTTCCAGCCAAAAGGAAATTCAAATTCAATATCCAATGCAGCATCTGCATAATGCGCCAGCTTCACATGATCGTGGAAGCGTAATTTTTCGGCAGGAATGCCAATGCTCTCGTGCCATTTCTTTCTTTCGTCTTTCCAGAAATTATACCATTCCATCTGCGTACCAGGACGAATGAAGAATTGCATTTCCATCTGTTCAAACTCTCTCATGCGAAAAATGAATTGCCGGGCAACAATCTCGTTTCTGAATGCTTTGCCCGTTTGCGCAATACCAAAAGGAAGTTTCATCCTGCCGGTTTTTTGCACGTTGAGGAAGTTCACGAAAATGCCTTGCGCTGTTTCGGGGCGCAGGTACACCATGTTATCATCAGGATTGTCTGAAGCCACGGCGCCAAATTCAGTTTTGAACATCAGGTTAAACTGTCGAACATCTGTCCAATTGCTGGTCTTGCTGATCGCACATTTTATTTTGTTGTCTTCAATGAGTTTTTTCAAACCGCTATAATCATCCTTCGCAAGCAATGCATCCATTTGATCGAGCAATGCTTTGCCATCGGCTTCAGGTAATGTTTCTGCATGGGCTTCAATGAGGTGATCAACCCTATATCTTTTATTGCTGTCCTTATTATCGATCATCGGGTCGCTGAAATTATCGACATGACCGGATGCCTTCCAGGTAGTTGGGTGCATAAAGATGGCCGCGTCGATACCAACTATATTGTCGTGCAGTTGCGTCATGCTCTTCCACCACTGATCGCGGATATTCTTTTTGAGCTGGGCGCCGTTTTGTCCATAGTCGTATACCGCCGCCAGGCCATCATATATCTCTGATGATTGAAAAATATAACCGTACTCTTTACAATGGGATATCAGTTCCTGGAAAATGTTTGCTTCGTTTGCCATAAGCCGCAAAGATAACCCGACAATTTGAATCGTAGAAAACGGGATGAAATCATCTCAATTATCTATTTTTAGTAAAAATCGGGATATGAGTGCCGACGAAGAGCTAATAAAAGCAATCAGAAAAAAATTGAAGTCGGGCTACCCGGATGGTGAGCTAAAAAATGAATTATTGGAGAAAGGCCATATAGAAGAAGATATTGAGAAAATGTTTTTTGTTGCTTCTGGTCACTCAACCCATCCAGTCAAAGCTAAAACCGGGAAAAATAGTGCAAACATATTCACCTTGATTGGCGTCGGATTACTTATCACCGGAATAACCATAATGTCGGCAGATACCTGGCTAAAAGAATATGGGATCTACCTGCTTATGGTAAGCGCCCTGTGTTTTGTGATAGGGTATAGTAAGGCCAACTCAGGCAGATCGAAACAAAATCTATAGAGGTATATAAAAATAGATGAACACGATGATCAACTTTCCCGAAAACAAACCTTCCTGGCTGGAGAAATTCGGGTTGTATTATCTCAATCTTTTCAAACGTATTGACAGGAGCCATAGCGTATTTGATCTATCCGATGCCGAACTTTCCAAAAGAGTAAAAAGAATAACCAATAAGGGAATATTGTTTTCTTCGCTGGCTGGTATCGCTTGCGTTTTCCCAACGGTATGGGCAGATGTTCATTTTAGCGATAAATCTTTTTTGATACATTATGGCTGGGTGGCGATCGTTACTTTGATCGCAGTGTTAATTGAATTCTATGTGTTGTTCTTAATTGCATTGAAGGCTGTGCATGAGGTAAGCGACCTGATCAACATGCACGCAACAAAAAATGAATTGACGGATGAAAGTATATTCAGCGTAAGTAATATTCTCGCCAGGACCGCGATGGAAATACCCGACCCGGAATTGACGATCCTGGGCATCGATCCTTTTGAACGTGTATCGAAAAAGAATTTATTCATACTGGGATTATTGTACAAGGCGAAGATCATTGTTACCAATTTTATTTTGAAGTATGCGCTCAAATTCACTGTTGGCGATACTTTGCTGGGTGTGCCGGTTTTATATGAAGCATTACCTGTTGAATGTTTCTGGAATTCAATGGTGATCAAAAGAGTGGTGCATGAAGCAAGATTGCGCTTATTTGGTTTTGCATTGGCGCACCAGATCGGCGATAATGTTGTAAATGAAAAGCGACTTGAGCAACTCTCGCCACTGGCAAGAGCAGGATGTCTGCGTGCGATCGGCAACGCGGTGGTGATGACGCAAAACTATCATCCCAATATGATGATCTTGTTGATACGTTTTCAAATGGTGCTGCAGATCAATGAAGAGAATAAATACGATGATTGGGAAATGTTTTTGGATACCTTGAAAAATGTAAGTGCTAAGGAGCGTTACTTTTTGCTTGACCTCTTCACCGTGTCTGCTGCATTTGATGGAAAACTTTCGCGGATGGAGCAAGATAATCTGCGTGCGGCTTATGGAGATGATTATGCACTTTATCACCCACGATTGATAAAACTCACGGCTTGTTTAAAAGAGGGAAAATTGAATGAAGCATTGGCTTTGTGTAAGCTGGATTTTACCGCAGGTTAATCGATGACGATATAATGCTGTCGCTATAAGTCCGAAGGACTAACGTGTTTATAGAAACTAAAAGATGGATGTATTTCAACTCCGTAGGAGTTACGCGAAAAAATAATCACGTAGCTCCTACGGAGCTAAACCACCTGTGGCATAAAATTTACTATAAACACGCTACTCCCTCCGGAGTAATATCAACCCGTGGGTGATTTGCCCGGCGTTTCGATCACCGCCTTCGATTCCGGTTGTTGCTGGATCGATTTTTCTGATTCCACTTCTATCTGTTGCACCCACACCGCATAATTATTTGGATAGATCCGCGACCCCGTATGCACAGCATACACATGTGTGAATACGGCGCCGAAATACAATATCATCGCGGAATAATACACCCAAAGCAGCATCACGATCACCGAACCCGCAGTTCCATAAGTTGTGGAAAGCTGACTATGCCCCAAATAATACCCGATCAAAAATCTTCCTACCATAAAAAATGCAGCCGTAGTGAAAGCGCCCACCCTCACATGTTTCCATTTGATGCGGGCATCGGGCAACACTTTAAAGATCATCGCAAATAGTAATGCGGTAATGCCAAAGGTGAGCACAAGGTTGAATATATATACCATGATCACCGTTAGTTCGGGGAATGCTTTTGTAAGCCGATCGATCAACGCTTCCATCACTCCATTGACGACCAACGACACCAATGATAAGAAACCCAGGCTTACCACAATGGAAAAAGATAGCAAACGGTTGACAACCATTTTCAGGAATCCTCTTCCCTTACGCGGCTTTGCTTTTAATTTCCAAATATGATTGATGGAGTCTTGTATCTCGCTAAACACACTGGTAGCGCCAAATAATAAAGTAGCTGCCCCTACTATTGTTGCAAAATAACTGTTCTTCGACAAGGCAGCGCTACGAATGGTTTCTTGTATTTGTGCGGCTGCATTTCCTCCAACCAGTCCCGACAGTTGGTGATATAAGGTTCCTTCAACCGCCTCCCGTCCGTAAAAAAGATTGCTGATCGAAATGATGATGATCAGCATGGCGGGCAATGAGAATATTGTATAAAAGGCGAGAGCAGCACTTAGCTTGAACACTTTGTTTTCGATAAAATCAGCAAAGGATTGTTTGATGATGATCCACGATTCTTTTAACGAAAATCTCATGTCATTTTAATTTTTCATTATTGCTATGACGCTCTGCATCCCTGCTGTTCTTCTTCTCAAAATTCTTTTGCAGCGCAGTAGTAAGGTCAACACCCGTTTGATTGGCCAGGCAGATCAATACCCACAAAACATCTGCCATTTCATCTCCGAGTTCCTTACCCTTATCCGATTCTTTAAACGATTGCTCCCCATATTGCCGCACCATCAGGCGTGACAGTTCTCCAACCTCTTCCATTAGTATGCCAAGATTGGTAAGTTCGCTGAAATATTTAACACCAACGGTTTTTATCCATTTGTCTACTTGTTGTTGCGCCTGGCTGATTGTGAGATCGCTCATCATTCTTTGTTTTTGGTATCAATAAAGATAGTAACTGGCCCATCGTTCAATAAAGACACTTTCATATCGGCGCCGAACTTACCCGTATAGATTTTTTTGCCAAGATCATTTTGCAAACGGGCAATTAATTGCTCGTACACGGGGATGGCAAATTCAGGTTTGCTGGCTTTGATATAAGATGGACGATTGCCTTTCCTGGTATTGGCATGAAGGGTGAACTGGCTTACAAGTAGAATATCACCACCTGTATCTTTTAAACAGATATTCGGCACTTTATTCTCGTCATCGAAAATGCGGAGATTAACGATCTTATTGCTGAGCCATTCTATGTCTTCGGCGGTATCGGCATCTTCAATACCGGCAAAGACCAGCAGTCCGGTTTCGATGGCAGACACGGTTTCGCCCCCGATGGCCACTGATGCGCTGGTTACCCTTTGTATGATCGCTCTCATGGGATAAAGGTAGCGACACATTAGTTTATTCCGCAAAGATTCACAAAGGAATCACAGAGATGCACAAAGTATTTCCTGGTGAAACTTTGCGCATCTCTGTGGTAAACTAAATTTATTTTGGTTTAGCTGTAACTGCAAGCAACAATGAAATTGCAGCGAGTGGAAGTGGTATCCACCAAAATTCTTTCAACTCAGTTAGATTAGCATTGTTACCACCGATAACGTACATAGCAACGGATGCTATAAGACATAACACTCCGAGTGTTATAAAAACTGTTTTCTTATTCATATCATTTGGTTTGGTATAAAACTAATCATTAGGATCTGAGTTTGCAATAGTGCGGCCATTTTTTTTGTAGTTGCGTACACGAAGATGGGAACGACAACTATCATCGATATCATTCATTCAATAAAAAATAGTGCAATGAAAAACTGTTTCGCAGCAAAGAAGAGCGAACGCTGTGCATACAAAAATTCAACTCATTTTATGAGCCCTGCGGTTTATTTGAACAGATCGGGAATTTGCCCTAAAAAGGGTAGAACTCAATGAAATCAGCCAATTGAATCTTTAACGGAAAATCCAAAAAAAATAGCTGTAAATTTTATTAAACTGATGGGGAAAAGTGGGCAAAAGCCCTGCCCGTTTGACTTAGAAAATTATCCACTGTATTTTTCCACAAAGTGTGCATATTAAAAAGTTTGAATGTTCAGGGGTAACAAATATTTTCGTTCTCCTACAAAGCTTAACGATTACTTAACCTTACTAACCAAGCACAATAGATTTCTTATGTCAACAAAAAAACAACCTGCGAAAGGGCTGCAGTTTAGCCGGCAGTTCACAAAGGAGGGCGTTAGTCCCTTCGATATGTTTGAATACGATTATCGCACATCTGTGATTAAAAATCCAAGTGGTGAAGTGGTGTTTCAAATGGATAATGTAGAAGTTCCAAAACAATGGAGCCAGATCGCAACAGATATCTTAGCACAAAAATATTTTAGAAAAGCAGGTGTGCCTCAAAGTGATGGAACAACAGGAAGAGAGACAACAGTGAAACAAGTTGCTCATCGCATGGCACATTGCTGGAGAGTATGGGGCGAACGCTATGATTATTTTGCTTCAGCAAATGATGCAGAAGTATTTTATGATGAACTGGTGTATTCTATTTTGAACCAGGCATGCGTACCCAATAGTCCGCAGTGGTTCAATACCGGCTTGTTTGAAGTTTACGGCATTTCCGGAAAACCACAGGGACATTATTATGTAGACGCCAAAGACGGCCAGTTGAAGAAATCAACAAGTGCTTATGAACGCCCCCAACCTCATGCTTGCTTTATCCTGAGTGTTAACGATGACCTGGTCAACGAAGGCGGCATCATGGACCTTTGGGTAAGAGAAGCCAGGATATTCAAATATGGCAGCGGTGTGGGAACGAACTTTTCCAGCATACGTGGCGAAGGAGAGAAATTGAGCGGCGGCGGAACATCATCAGGATTGATGAGCTTCCTGAAGATCGGCGATAGGGCAGCAGGCGCTATCAAGAGTGGTGGCACAACAAGAAGGGCCGCTAAGATGGTTTGCCTTGACCTTGACCACCCTGAGATCGTTGAATTTGTAAATTGGAAAACAAGAGAAGAAGATAAGGTTGCCGCACTCATCGCTGCTGGTTACTCCAACGATTATGAAGGAGAAGCTTATCGCACCGTTAGCGGACAAAATAGCAATAACTCTGTACGCATACCAAATGATTTCTTTAGAGTGCTGGATGAAGATGGTGATTGGGAACTAAAAGCAAGAAGTGATGGAAGGGTGATGCGTAAAGTGGGTGCGAAAGATCTGTGGAACCAGATCAATTATGCAGCATGGCGTTGCGCCGACCCGGGCACTCAATACGATACTACTATTAACGAATGGCATACTTGCCCGGAAGGCGGCCCGATTCGTGCATCTAATCCATGCAGCGAATATATGTTCCTGGACAACACGGCCTGTAACCTGGCGAGTGTGAACCTTCGTCGTTTCTTCGATGAATCAAACAATACAGTTGACGTACCGGGTTTTGAATATACCTGTCGCTTGTGGACCGTTGTATTGGAGATATCTGTGTTGATGGCTCAGTTCCCTTCAAAAGAAGTAGCCCAATTGAGCTATGATTATCGCACACTTGGTCTTGGTTATGCCAACCTTGGTTCGATGTTGATGGTAAGCGGTATTGCTTACGACAGCGAAGAAGCAAGAGGAATTGCGGGTGCTATCACAGCGATCATGACGGGTGTATCTTATAAAACATCTGCAGAGCTGGCATCCTTCCTTGGCGCATTTGATAAATACGAAGAGAACAAAACACATATGCTTCGTGTGATGCACAATCACCGTGCAGCAGCATACGATGCAGCCGACGCATACGAAAGCCTTGAAATAAAACCACAGGGTATCAATGCAAAATATTGTCCTGATTATTTATTGAAAGCAGCCACAAAGGCCTGGGATGATGCTGTGCAGTTGGGCGAAAAACATGGCTATCGCAATGCACAAACAACTGTTATCGCTCCAACGGGAACAATTGGTTTGGTAATGGATTGCGATACCACCGGTGTTGAACCTGATTTCGCGTTAGTAAAATTCAAAAAGCTAAGTGGCGGTGGATATTTTAAGATCATCAACCAAAGTGTACCACAGGCATTGCGCAATTTGAAATACAGTGAAAGCGAGATCGAAGAGATCGTTAACTATGCTAAAGGACATGCTTCACTGGAAAGATCCCCGTACATCAACAGGCAAACTTTGATGGAAAAAGGATTTACTGCTGAAGACATTGAGAAGCTGAACAGTGTGCTGGGAGCAGCTTTTGAGATCGGCTTTGTATTTAATGTATATACTTTAGGTGAGACCTGTCTTGAGCGCCTCGGCTTTAAACCCGAAGTGTACAATGACTTTGGATGGAATTTATTGGAAGCACTTGGATTCACTGATGAAGAGATCGAAGCAGCGAACGTGTACATCTGCGGAACGATGACGGTAGAAGGCGCTCCTTATTTAAAAGACGAACATCTTTCTGTTTTTGATTGCGCCAATAAGTGCGGACAGATCGGTGAGCGTTATATACATGCACACGGACATATCCGCATGATGGCGGCTGCACAACCTTTCCTTAGTGGGGCTATTTCAAAGACGATCAACCTTCCGAATGAAGCAACAAAAGAAGAGATCGCTGATGCATATAGGATGAGTTGGGAGCTAGGATTGAAAGCTTGTGCTTTGTATCGTGATGGATCTAAATTATCACAACCCCTCAGCAATAAGAGCGATAAGAAAAGAAAATTGGATGATACCGTAAGCGAGGAGACAGCAACACAGTTGGCTGCAGAAATATCTACGATGGTGGATATGGGCAAGCTCACGATCGATGACCTGTTGGATGAAATGAACAAACGTGTGCAGAATAGCGCCGACACTACATTGAAACGTCAGCTTGCGATGATCGTTGAGCGGAGGGCATTACCAGCCAAGCGCAGGGGCTTCACGCAAAAGGCGAAGATAAACGGACAGGCTTTGTTCCTCCGCACAGGAGAGTATAATGACGGAACATTAGGTGAGATATTCATCGACATGGCGAAGGAAGGAGCAACAATGCGCAGCATGCTCAATTGTTTTGCTATCGCGATCTCTATCGGTTTGCAATATGGCGTTCCATTGGAAGAATATGTAGAGAAATTTGTGTTCACCCGCTTCGAACCGAGTGGCATGGTAGAGCATCCGAATATCAAGAGCGCTACATCTATCATAGATTTTATCTTCCGCTCGCTTGCATACGAATACCTTGGACGCAACGACCTCGTTCACGTACTTGATACACCCGAAGTGCAAAACCTGGGCGAAGAAGAGTGGGATCCTGAAACGCCAACTATCGGCGAACGCAAGCCGGAGCTTAGTGAAGTAAGGGTGATGGGTGCCACGCCTAATCCTAAGGCACATCGTACCGCTCATGTCACCAAACCCTCAAACGGAATGGATGCGGTGAATGCCGCGGCTAAGAGCATGCAAAGCGATGCGCCGGCATGTAATACCTGCGGACATATTACAGTGCGCAGTGGCACTTGCTACAAATGTTTGAATTGCGGAAATAGTATGGGTTGTAGTTAAATTGGTTTGAGTAAGCACAAACATATAGAAAGCCGTCAGTGTAAAAGCTGGCGGTTTTTTTTGTTTCCCGCAGATCTCGCGGATGCCGCTGATTTGCTCCGCAAATTTTGTTTTGCCACGGATTACACAGATAAACACAGATTGATCTTTCTGTGTTTATCTGTGTAATCTGTGGCAACTCATCTGCCGCAGGCAGATCAAAAAGATCAGCGTGATTTGCGGGAAACTTACTGCCCCAGCCAATCCTTAAACCCATTCACCCTCTCCCTGCTCACCACAGTCTCAGCAGGTGTTGATGGGCAGATCTCCAGCTTTAATCTTCCACCCAGCCAGGTATGTACTTTTTTTATGGCATCGATGTTTACGAGCAGGTGCCGGTTGATACGATAGAATTTATTGGGCTGTAATTGCTCTTCTAATTGTGTGAGATTATTTTCGAGCAGGTGTTTATTGTTGTTGAAATCTACGGCGTAGCAAAGTTTTCCGTCGGCATAACAGAATGCAGTGGCTTCTGTTTTTACATAACTGAGTTGTTGTCCCCGTTTCACCAGCAAACGTTCTTTATACTTCGTGCTGTTCATCTCCTGCACCATCTTTAGCATCTTTTCCGAAAAGTCATTGTCTTTTTTGTGATAGAGCTGTTGGTATTTTTCTACGGCATTGCGCAGTTCGTTCTCATCGATCGGTTTCAACAGGTAATCGACGCTATTGACCTTGAAGGCCTTTAAAGTGTATTGGTCAAATGCGGTGGTAAAAATTACAGGCGCTTTTACTTTTGCCTGCTGAAAAATATCGAAGCTCAGTCCGTCCGCAAGTTGTATATCCATGAAGATAAGGTCGATATCTTTTGCCGATGCAAAGTATTGAACGGCAGAAGCGATACTATCAAGCCTCGCCACCACCTCAACCTCATCACCAATTGCGTGCAGCAGTTTGGCAAGCCGGTTGGCAGCAGGGGTCTCGTCTTCTATGATGATGACCTTCATGGTTTAAAGGTTTAATGGTTTAACGTTTAATGGTTAACAGCAGTTCAATGATCAGTGGAGGCCTTGCGCTTGCAAACCCTTAGACCTTTAAACCCTTAAACCTTTAAACGATCAGTTCTCTAACAACGGTATCGACACAGAAAAGCTTTCTCCATTATCAAACACCTTAACCTCCTTATCTCCCAACAATTTGTAGCGGTTGCGGATATTATCCAAACCGATGCCGGTAGATTCATTCACCTGGTTCTTCATTTGCAGGTTATTGCTCACTACCAGGTGACCATTCTCCGCAAACACAGAGATCTTCAAAGGCTTCTCCGACGAAACGATATTGTGCTTGATCGCGTTCTCCATCAGCAGTTGAAGGGAGAAGGGCACGATCCTTTGTTTTAATTTTTCATCCGGCACATTGATATCGATATCCAGGTTCTTACCGAACCTTGTCTGCAGTAAAAATCCATAAGCTCTCAACACATCCAATTCTTCTTTCAATAAAATACTGCTCTCATCTTTTACCTCAAGGATATGGCGATACACCTTCGACATCTGCTGCACAAATTCAACCGCCAGGTCAGCATCTTCAGGTATTACGGCAGCAAGAGTGTTGAGGTTGTTGAACAGGAAATGCGGATTCACCTGTGTTTTCAATGCACTTAATTGTGCATTGAGGCTTTCTCTTTTCAGGGTTTCTTTTTCTTCAATAGAGTCTCTTAACTCATTCATGAAATAAATACTCTCATAAATGGCGATGATCATGATGGTGCAGAAAATAGCCGCGGCATTAGTATTGATCAGCACGTCGGTACTAAAATATCCACCTGGAATATGCGGGTAAATGTAACTATCGATCACCCAGCCCAATAGGTTATTACCAATAAGGGTGAAAAGAAACATGCTGACCGATTGATGGATAAGGCGCTTGCGTACGTCCTTGAATTGAGGATACTTACGGCGGCTCCATACCATGATAAGCCTGTCACCGAACCACAGGCCCACGGTAATAGCCAATGTTGAAAGGTATTGACCCCAGCTAAGAAAAGGAGGGCGGTGAAACCTGCATCCCATGAACACGAAGGGCACTACAAAACTCAACACCGGGATAGTGAAAAGCATCAGCGGAGCATCGTTGAAACCTATTTTGCAATTTGTGCGCCTCATGTGGTAAAGTTATTGAAAAACTCCTGTCATTTCGACGAAGGAGAAATCTGGCCAGGCTGTTTAGCTTTACAGATTTCTCCTTCGTCGAAATGACAGGAATCTAAGATGAGCGTTGAAAATTACTTTCCTTTCCGACTATTATAGATCTCAACCGCGTCTTTCAACAACGCGATATCTGTTTGCGCAGTTTTTGCTTTTTCAACTGCAGGTGTATAGCCTTCAAATGATTTGGCAACAACTTCGTTGAGGTTTTTCTTTGAAACGAGTTTTAATTCTTTGCTGTTATTGTTGTAGATGAAATAGTCACCCGGCGTACCTTCTGTGCCGCTATTGAACATAGCTTCGCCACCATTGTAGGTTACCTGTGAAGAAGCATCACTTGTTTTTTGCAGAAAACTCAAATCACCCTTTGCTGACACTTTAAAGAAATCGCCCTTGATGCAGATAAAGCTACCTGCTGTTGTTTCCATCGCAACAAGATCAGATCCTTTGTAGATCGTTTCTTTTCCGTCTTTGAACAAAACCACGCTGGCATCCCTGAGTGAATTGTCTTTAATATAACCGCTAACGCTGCTATTGTCGGCCAAGACCAGCGATCCTTTGCTGAAACCTTTAGGAGCGTCTGTTTGTGCGCTTACCTGTAAAAGCGTAACGCTGAATACCAGGGCTGAAAGCATTTTGAAGATTTTCATGATAGTAAAGTTTTGATTTGAAGAATTATGTTGAATAATAAATTTCTGACACAAGATTAGGGTAAGCCCAAAGGCGGGACAATCAAAAAGGAGTGAGTTGCAGAAAAATCGGAGTGAGTTGGAGTTTCCCGCAGATTACGCTGATCTCGCAAATCTGCGCACTCTGCGAAATCTGCGGGAACACAAATATTTACCCTCCCCAGGGTATGGCAATCCCTCCATAAAACCAGATATTTGATAAAACATTGCGCAATGAAAAAACTGCTTTTCGTTTTATTCCTGTTTTGTGCATCAACAGCGATCTCGCAAAAGAAAGCGATGAGTGCTGAAGAGACAGCTTGTAAAACAGTAGTGGTTGATTTTTACAAGTGGTATAAAGCCAATTGGAAAAAAATGGGTGCTTTTATTTTGTATAAGGGGAAGAAGAAAAAGGATATGCCGCCTTATGTCATCGACTGGAAAGCTGTAGATAGATATTTTGCCTTTGTTCGCAAAAGCGTTCCTTATTTCGGTGAAACTTTCATTAATAACGAAAAGAAGTTTTTTGCAGCAACCCAAAAAGAATTTGACGCTGATCCTGAAGGTGAAGTACCGGCGGGATTTGATTACGATCGCTTTGTTGGCAGCCAGGAAGATCCAAAATGGACCGTTGACGAGATCATATTGTATACAAAGAACAAGTGGGAAGTGAAGATAAAAGGCGACAAGGCCACGGTATTCATTACGGATATGCACAAGGATGCCGGTAGTCAAAAAAGCAAAGTGGGACTTACAAAAGAAAATGGGTTGTGGAAAATTTCAGCATGCCTTGAACCGATCGATCTAAAATAAAAATCAAAATATGAAAAAGAGCTTATGCTGCATTCTCTGCGCAATTTTTTTAACCTTCAACGTTAGTGCACAGAATTATAAAGTAGAAGGTAACGAGGTAAAGATCGACCTGCCGATCGTATTTGAAACGGGAATGTCGATACTAAAACCTGAGAGTGATGCTGCACTGAAGATCATAAAGAAATATTTGGACGATAAGTCGTATATCAGCTTGTTGAGGGTAGAAGCGCATACCGATAATGAAGGTGATCCCGCTAAAAATCAAGCACTGTCTGAGAGACGTGCCTTCCAGGTATGCATGGCGCTAATAGCCATGGGCGTGGATTGTAAGCGTTTGATCGCTGTAGGATTTGGCGGAACGAAACCTATTGAAGATAATTCCACACCTGCAGGAAAGGCGGCAAACCGGAGGATAAGTTTTGTCAATGCAGCATTAAGAGGACACATGATCGGAGGCATGCCAGCCGACGGTGGTGGAGCGGTGGTGCCGGTAGATATTTGCAAGCAATAGCGGCTATCCTTTATCTTTGTTTCATGACCTCACAGTTTTTTACTTACAATAAGGCAAAGGTGATCCAGGCATTGCGCTATCATTTTATCACACGCCCCGAAATAAAAGTGATGATGATACTGGTGAATGTATTTGCCATCGTATCGGCCGGATTGTTTTTTTTCAGGATAATATCTCCGCTCGCTTTCATGATCAGTTCGCTGCTATGGTTTTTCCTGATGATCGTGTTTTGGTTCTGGTTACCGCGAATGATCTATAAAAAAGCGAGTACTTTTAAAGACCGTTTCCAGGCAATACTTTCTAATAATGAATTCAGGATCGAAAATGACAGGGGCGGACGCAGTTGGGCCTGGGGAGAGTTTAGCACCTGGATCGAAAGTCCACATTTTTTTCATCTATACTTCAGCAGCCGGTCTTTTTTTATCATACCCAAGGAAGCTTTTGAGGGAGATGAAGTGCATGAGGCGAGGAAAATTTTTAAGGCGAAGATCGTTAAGAAATAATTTTAAATTTTGAATGTTGAATTTTGAATGAGGGTCCGACAACTTAGTCCCATAATTCAATATTTAAAATTTAACATTCAAAATAATCAAAGTTTCTTCTCCATCAAATAATGCGGTATCGTTACCTCCTCAAATTCGTCGCCGGCCACTTTGTAGCCCAGCTTTTCATAAAAACCTACGGCGGTTTTGCGGGCGTGCATCACTAGTTTCTTAAAACCTTTATCGCGGGCCACCAGCTCGGCAAAGCTCATCATACTGGCGCCAATGCCCTTGCCCTGTAAATTATTTTGAACTGCCATTTGCCTCAGGCGCAGGCATTTGTTGTCCACCTTGGTCATCAGGCAGCAAGCAAGCATCTCATCATCGTCAAAAGCGCCGATCAGTATATCCTCTTTTTCCTTCGCCAATTCATCCGGACTAAAGGAAAGTCCAAGCGGCCGCCTCAAGATGTCGTTGCGCAACTTGATCATTTGCTGGTATTCCTTTGTACCGTGGTCTATTTGTTTTAAGGCCATAAATGGTTCTTTTTTTAGAGAATTTGCCAGTTTTAGGGAGGGAAGGGCTACCAATATACAATTTTTTTTCATTTTAGTCAACCCCATCACCGACTGGCCAGTTTATCGTTATGAAATAACCAATTCACGCTCTGAAAAATGAACAATCAAATGTCCTAATTGTTGTAAGAATATAAAAAATAGCGAAAAACTGATGTGCCGCTGCTATACGAAATAAATGTCTAAAAAGGGGTAATTGACGCTCAATATCTATTTCTTTGTATTTATTGCAAAAAGTATATTTTTGCAGCCAACACAAACTAAATCTTACTACCATGTCAGACATTGCAACAAGAGTAAAGAAAATAATTGTTGACAAATTAGGTGTAGATGAAGCAGAGGTTACTCCAGAGGCTTCTTTCACCAACGATCTTGGCGCCGATAGCCTTGACACCGTTGAATTAATTATGGAATTTGAAAAAGAGTTCAATATTTCTATTCCTGATGAGCAGGCTGAGACCATTACCACAGTTGGCCAGGCCAATGCTTACTTAGAGCAGCACGCCAAGTAATTTATTTAATTATCACAGGCAAATTTTATGGCTTTAAAAAGAGTTGTAGTGACCGGATTGGGTGCCCTGACTCCTTTGGGCAAAACCGTCAATGAATATTGGCAGGGCTTGACCGAAGGTGTGAGTGGCTGCGATTTTATCACACAATTCGATACGGCTAAATTTAAAACCAGGTTTGCCTGTGAGGTTAAAGACTTTGAACCTACTAATTATTTGGATCGTAAAGAAGCCCGTAAGATCGACCGCTTTACCCAATTTGCACTTATTGCGGCAGACGAAGCCGTAAAAGATGCGGGGATCAGCAAAGAGAATGTTGATGTAGATAGGGTAGGTGTAATTTTTGCGAGTGGCATCGGGGGTATCTTAACTTTCCAGGAAGAAGTATCCAATTTCGCCCTCAGCGACGGAACACCCCGATTCAATCCATTCTTTATTCCCAAAATGATATTGGATATTGCTGCAGGGCAAATTTCAATGCGCTATGGTTTCAGGGGACCTAATTATGCTGTTGTTAGCGCATGTGCGTCTTCAACAAACGCAATCATCGATTCTTATGATAATATCAGGTTGAACAAAGCTGATATTGTTATTACCGGTGGTAGTGAGGCAGTAATTTGTGCAGCCGGGGTTGGTGGTTTCAATGCAATGAAAGCCTTAAGCGAAAGAAATGATAGCCCCTCAACTGCAAGTCGTCCATTTGATAAAGACCGGGACGGCTTTGTAATGGGTGAAGGTTCGGGTGTGTTAGTGCTGGAAAGCCTTGAACATGCCTTGGCTAGAGGGGCAAAGATATACTGCGAGATCGCGGGTGGTGGTGCCAGTGCCGATGCACATCATATCACGGCCCCACACCCGGAAGGGCTGGGCGCACAAAATGTGATGAAAGTTGCATTAAAAGATGCCGGAATGCAGCCGCAGGATATTGATTACATCAACGTTCACGGCACATCAACGCCGCTTGGAGATATCGCCGAAACAAAGGCGATATTGAATGTGTTTGGCAGCCATGCTTATGATCTCAACATCAGTGCTACCAAAAGCATGACGGGGCATTGTCTTGGTGCAGCAGGAGCTCTGGAAGCGCTGGCTTGTATCATGGCGGTTACAAAAGATATTATTCCTCCTACTATCAATCACTTCACGGACGATCCTGACCTGGATCCCAAATTGAACTTCACTTTTAATAAGGCGCAACCACGCGTAGTGAATGCCGCACTCAGCAACACTTTTGGCTTTGGTGGTCACAACGCAAGCGTTATTGTGAAGAAATACGTTGCATAAAATTCACCTTTCCCGGAATTTCCCCAACTCTAAATCATTATCTCTCAAATAAATACCCACTGGTACGTATTGAATGACGTATAGGCATAGTCGATATTTGTTACTCATTTATCTGCTATGCAAAAAATAATAATGCTGCTGTTGACTTTTATCACAATTACTGGTCAGGCACAAAAACTCACACCGTTTACCGCCGCTAACAAACTACAAGGATATAAGGATGATAAGGGCCAAATAGTGGTACCCGCGATATACTCTGAAGCCACTGCTTTCAGTGAAGGCTTTGCCGCAGTTAGATTGGGTAATAAATACGGATATATCAACAGAAATGGTGTGACGATCATCCAGCCACAATACGATAGCGCCGCCCCTTTCTTTCTTGGCTATGCTAAAGTGGTACGCGGAAAAGAACATCTTGATATTGATTCAACTGGCACGATCCATGATTTTATAGCAGAATTTATTGCTGATTTTGATTTTTTTGCAACCAGGGAGCTAAAAGCATTGGGGAGAGTAAACATCTCTTGTGGAAAATTTTCAAGTGGTAATTACAACGGGGAAATTTTTCTTGGAGATCCTTATGGATACGGCACTTACCTGTTTGATGACAGCAGCTTCTATTGCGGCCAGTTTACAAGCGGCCGCGTGGAAGGTAATGGAGTATTTTACGATAAGTCAACAGATGCTGTTAGTATCGGCCGGTGGAAGTCCGGCAAACTACAAGGCGACTATTACCTGATGTTTCTAAAGGATTATAAGGTTCAGGTGTATTCGGCTACAACGAGTGATCCGCTCTTCAGGGTGGGAATGCAGATCAATGGCAAGTTTGTGATCACCAGCAACTTGCTTCATCCTTTCAGCGAGACAAAACATAACCTCATTAATATTTTAGATGCGAGCGGCATCAGCACGATGTATAGCGCCGTCAACAACGAATTACAGTTAGACGGAAGGTATGCTTCATTTGATTCGCAGGGTGAAGTCTTAAAAATAAATACTTCAAACCGCGGTGTATATGTGGATAATGTAAGCACGCAGAGCCTTACCAATAGTTCGGTAGTAACCGATGCCGAAAAAACACTGGGTTATAAAATACCAAACATGCTTTATCCTGAAAAGCTTATCAGCAATTATTCGCAAACGGAAAGATATTTTGGAAGGGCGGAAGGGTCGAGCCCAAAAGGCTTTGGCTCATTATCAAGCAATACCAGCAATTATCATCTATTGACCGGGATGTTTGATGGGGGCCAGATCAAGGGTTTTAAACAGGAGATCTTCAACGGAGATCAAAAATATTTTTATGCGGGAGATTTTGAAGAAACGCACGACGCCCAGGCCTTTATTCATAAAGGAAATGCCTATGGTAAGTTTGTTTACTATGGATTAGATGATGTAACGATCGACCTAGGCAAGATAACATTTGATGGCACCAATGAAACTCTTGTAAAAGGTATTATGATAAACATAACTCCAGCTATAGCCAGCGTGACATTCATAAACAATGAAGCAGGCGAAAACAACGGCACAGGTTATCTCATGTTACCAAAAAAAGCTGTCATTTATCGCGGAGCACTTATTGGCACCACGGCCAATGGTATTGGCGAAGCTTCAAGTGCTACCGGAAATTCAAAAGGTAAATACGTAAAAGGCAAACTCACCGAAGCCGTTACTAACATGCCTTCCTGGACAACCCCGGACTTTACCAATATATTCGACAAACCTTTTGCACTCGTAGAAGATAAATAAATACCCTTTAAAACTAGCCGGATTTTTTATTGGGCCGAGGTTCTTGCCTCGGCCCAATACATTTTGACAATATTTTGCCCCTGTTCTATCTCTGGCAAAAAAACTTTAATTTCGAAGAAACATAATCACCCGGTTTGCAATTTATTAAGAACATTTTTGGGCAGGGCAAGAACAAGGAGTTTAAAAAACAACTCAATAACGTGCTGGGCTTCACCCCCGGCGACGTTGCCTTATATAAAACCGCCCTCAGCCACCGCAGCGTGCGGGAAGGTGCTGATGAGAACAATGAGCGACTGGAATTTTTGGGTGATGCTGTATTGAGTTCGATCGTGGCGCATTATCTTTTCCGCAAATATCCCTACAAAGGCGAAGGCTTTCTTACCGAGATGCGCAGCAAGATGGTAAATCGCCAGAAGCTGAATGATATTGCCCTCAAAATGGGTTTGAAGAAGATCACCTTTTACAATAAATTCGACAATTCCCTCAAAATATCGCAGATATTCGGCAATACCCTGGAAGCATTGATCGGTGCAGTTTTTTTGGATAGAGGTTATGCAAAAACGCAGCAATGGGTGGAGAAATATATCATCATGCCTTATCTTTTCATTGACGATCTTGAAGGCATTGAAATAAACATCAAGAACAAATTATACGGTTGGGCCAATAAGAATGGAAAGGCATTGGAATTTGAAACGCTGGATGAAAAATTCGAAAATGGCCGCCGCTTATTTACCATCGGCGCAACGGTGGATGGCGAACTGATCGCCGAAGCAAAAGGTTATAATAAAAAAGATGCCAGCCAGGTGGCGGCGCAATTGGCAGTTGATAAATTAGGGTTGTAAAATCGTTTAAGGGTTTAAATCGTTTAAAGGGTTAATGGTTGTTAATTTGAAGTGTAAATTTTTTCAAGCAGCCTCAACCTTTAAACGTCTTAAACCCTTAAATCTTTAAACCCTTAGACCTTTAAACGGTAAAAGATGACTTTCGGAATACTTGGAAACGGCAGCTGGGGCACGGCACTGGCAAAAATACTTACCGATAATGGCCAAACCATTTCCTGGTGGAACCGCAGCGAATCAGCCATTCAATATATCCGCACAAGGTTTCATAACCCGCAATATTTACCCACCGCACATTTTGACGTCAATAAACTCAGGTTATCGACCAATGCCGCTGAAGTAATTACGAACAGTGATTGCATTGTCATCGCGGTGCCTTCGGCCTATGCGGCTGATGCTTTGAGTGGATTGGATGCAAATATTTTTTCTGGGAAAAAGATCATCTCCGCCATCAAGGGAATGTTGCCCGAACAAAATGTTTTGCTGAATGATCATCTCAAGGAAAATTTTGGAGTAAAGCTGGAAGATTATTTTGCAGTGCTGGGGCCATGTCACGCTGAAGAAGTGGCTGCGGAAAAATTATCCTACCTGACCTTTTCCGGCATCGATGAAAAAACCACGCATGAGTTGGCTGCTTATTTCAAGACCGGTTACCTCAATACCGTCGAGAACAACGATATCTATGGAGTGCAATTTGCCGCGGTGCTGAAAAATATTTACGCTGTAGGTTCCGGCATGGCGCACGGATTGGATTATGGCGATAATTTTTTGAGCGTGCTGATCGCCAATAGCGCTGATGAAATGGCGGGGTTCCTTCGCAAGGCTGGCATTCAAAATATACAAGTGGGCTCTATTGATCATCATCTATTGACTCCCGACTCCGGACTCCCGACTAAAAACTACCAACTACCAACTACCAACTACGCCGCCTCGGTCTACCTCGGCGACCTACTTGTAACCTGCTATTCCCTTCATAGCCGCAACAGGTCCTTTGGCAATATGATCGGCAAGGGTTATAGCGTGAAAACTGCCCAGATGGAAATGACCATGGTGGCCGAAGGGTATAATGCCAGCAAATGCATGCACGTTATCAACCAATCAGTTAAAGCTGAAATGCCGATCGCCGAAACAATTTACCGGATCTTATGGGAGCAATTGCCCGTGGCGCAAGGATTTAACGAAATAGAAGCAACACTCGTCTAGTTTTTGATCTAACTTTGTTATAACAAAAACAAGATGCCTTTCTCCTTTTCAAATATCAGCAGCACATTCCTCATCATCATGCTGGCTTGTTTGGGCATTGCTGAGATCGTGAAGCATTTCAAAAAGAAAGTTTCTCATTTAGAAAAATAGATCCGCCGCAATTCCATCGGCAAATAGTTTTCCTTCTCTTGTCAATATTAATTTCGAATTATCCATGATAAGGTTCTTTTCTGCTACCCACTTGCCACTACCCACTACCAACTTCTCTCTAAATTCTTTTCCAAATCTTTCCGATACGATATCAAGATCAAGCCCTTCCATTGTTCTCAGCGAGACCATGATAAATTCATTGAGTTGTTGTGTGGGCGTTAGGATCTCTTCTTCAAAAGGGATCATGTCTTTTTGTATGGATTGAATATAGAGTGCATTGTTGGCAACATTCCATCTTCTTGCCTTGCCATCGAAAGAATGCGCCGAAGGACCAAAACCAAAATAGTTTGTGCCTTTCCAATAACTGCTGTTGTGGCGACTCCGCATGCCGGGTTTTGCAAAATTGCTGATCTCGTAGTGTTCGTATCCCGCAGCTTTCAATTTATCCATCAACATAAGAAATTGCCGTGCTTGTTTTTCTGCATCAACAGGAGCGGATCTTTTTGTGCTGATCATTTTGTCCAACGCCGTCTTGGGTTCTACTGTCAATGCGTAGGCTGAAATATGCGGAACATCTTTCTTCAAAACGATATCAATATTTTTTATCCAATCCTCATCACTAAGCAATGGAGATCCGTAAATAAGATCAACGGAAAAATTGTTGAAGCCCGCTGCCCGGATCATATTGATGCATTCGAGTGACTGGGTGGCATTGTGTGCCCTGTTCATCCACTTTAATTCTTCTTCTACAAAGCTTTGAATGCCGAGGCTCAAACGGTTTATTCCAAATGATCTCCATGCTGATAATTTTTCGGGACTGATATCATCCGGATTGGCTTCGAGTGTGATCTCTATGTCATCAGCGAAAACAAATTTCTTTTGCAAAGCACCGAATATCGTTTGCAGGTCATCAATACTGAGCATGCTTGGAGTGCCCCCACCGAAATAAACAGTTTCGATCTTTCCTGAGGAAGAATTGGGGTCTATAGTAAGATTGATCTCCCTCACTATCGCATCGATCATCTCGTCCTTATTTTTCAATGTGGTTGAGAAATGAAAATTACAATAGTGGCAAGCTTGTTTGCAAAAAGGAATATGTATGTAAATACCCGGCAAAGATTTCCTGTTTAGCCCCGGCTAACTGTCGGGATATTATTTTAGATTTGACTAATAGTAATGATAAAAACAAACCCAATAAGGCTGCATTGCAGAAAACTGCTGCTTTTAATATTCATCAACTGCGCCTTATTGCCAACCGCCAATTGCCAACTGTCAACTGGAAATTACCAGCTTCACATTCATTTCATCGACAAAGATAAGTCCTTTGATCCGCAGGCATTGAAGTTGCAAACACAGTTTGCGAATAGGAATCTATGTCTTGCTTATATCAATGGCTTACCCACATTATTGGGCTCGAAGGGTTATCCTACCGCTTCGGTGGATAGCATTACTGAAAACGAAAAATTTGCCGACATAAAATTATTCCTGGGAAAACAATACCATTGGATAAAACTCACTCCCGGCAATATCGAAAAAAGGGCGATGGATGAAAGCGGTTATATGGAAAGGAATTTTTCGGGAAAGGTTCTTAATATGCAGCAATTGCAATCGATAGAACAGCGTATTCTCGTTTATTATGAAAAGAATGGTTATCCATTCGCTGAAGTTTTTTTGGATAGCATCAGGCTTGATGATGATAAGATGGAGGCGCTACTTAATTCGAAGAGAGGACCATTGTACCATATCGATAGCATGCGCATTTTTGGCAAGGCTAAGATCTCAAAGAATTTTCTGCAGCACTACCTGGGCATCTCCAAAGGAGGTGTTTATAACCGGGAAAAATTGGAACAAGTGACCAGGCGCATGCTTGAATTGCCTTATGTGCAGGAAGTGCAACCCAACGATATCACGATGCTTGGAACAGGGGCTGTACTTAATTTATACCTTGCACCAAAACGCAGCAGCCAGGCGAATTTCCTGATCGGCTTTTTGCCAGGTAGCGGCGATAACGGAAAGATCCACATCACTGCAGATGTGAATTTGAATTTGAAAAATGTTTTAGCAGCCGGAGAAACCATCCTGGTGAACTGGCAACAGCTGCAACCAAAATCACCGAAGCTTAATTTGGGATATCAAAAGCCATACATCTTCAATTCAAATTTTGGGGTTGACTTTTTATTCGACCTGTTTAAAAAAGATTCCAGCTTTTTGCAGGTGAATGCAGAACTCGGTCTGCAATATCTTTTGTCGGCTAATCAATCCGGAAAAGTATTCATGCAATGGCAAAATAGTTTTTTGCTCAATGGGGGAGTGGATACCAACACGGTGAAACTTACCAAAAAACTTCCGCCAAACATAGATGTAAGCGCTGTTAGTTTTGGGTTGGACTACGATTGGAGCAAAACCGATTATCGGCTCAATCCAAGAAAAGGCAATGAAATAAAACTTACATCTGCCGTCGGCCTAAAAAACATCAAACAAAATAATGAGATAATAAGCCTTAAAGATCCTTCATTCAATTATGCGACCCTGTATGATTCTGTAAAAGCTAAATCATACCAGTTGAGGATAAAGCTATCAGCGGCGCATTATTTTCCGGTAAGTAAACAAGCTACCGTTAAAGCCGCATTGAGTGGTGGCGTCTTCTTCAGTCCGGCCATTTTCCGAAACGAAGTTTTCCAGATCGGCGGCTACCGCTTGTTGCGGGGCTTTGATGAAGAAAGTATTTATGCAACACAGTACGGGGTGATAACGGCTGAATATCGTTACAGGCTTCTGCTCAATTCATTCTTGTTTGGATTTGTTGACGGCGGTTTGGTGAAGAACAAATACCAGCAGGTGAATGTAAAAAATGTATTTATCGGGATCGGGGCTGGAATGGCGTTTGAAACCAAATTCGGTTTGCTCAACATCAGCTATGCGGTTGGAAAAAGAGATGACGTGAAGTTTAGCCTCAGGGAATCTTCCAAGATACATTTTGGTTACGTGAATTATTTCTAGTGCAAATTGTTTTTCCCACAAAGGCACAGAGGCCACAAAGTTTTTTTCTTTGTGCACTTAGTGACTTTGTGGGATATCTGCTTATCAGCATTACATTTGCAGCATAAATCTTGTATTAGTGAAACAGGTGTTTTTTTTGCTGGTCCTTCTTATCGCTTTTCCTGTTTCACTATTGGCGCAACAAACCGACACAACTGTTGTTGGTAAGGATTCATCAGGATCGGTAATAGACACAAGCGCTATTTCTCGCGATTCCGCAAAAGCCAGGATCGATAGCACCACGGCACATCTTCCGATTCATAAAGACAGCTCGATCGCCGCCTTCATCAAAGAAAACAGCCTGTTGAACAGCACTGGCACCCCTGCTGAACTTGCGGCGAAACCCAGGAAGGATCAGGGGATGGACTCGATTTTTTATTTGCTTACGGGTGTGGTATTGTTGCTGGCTTTTTTCCGGTACATTTTCGGGCGCTATTTCAGCAACCTGTTTCGGGTGTTCTTCAATACTTCGCTGCGGCAGAGCCAGTTGACCGACCAGTTGCTGCAGGCCAAATTACCATCGCTTTTTTTCAATCTCTTCTTTGTGATAAGTGCCGGACTGTACAGCTATTTTTTGATGTTGCACTATCACTGGCTACACGATCAAAATGTGTGGATAATGATCGGCCTGTGTATAGGTGCATTGGGCCTCATCTATTTCCTGAAGTTCTGTACCCTGAAATTTACCGGTTGGGTAACGGGCTATGACGAGGAAGCCGATACCTATATTTTCGTGCTCTTTCTCATCAATAAGATCATGGGGATCTTCCTGGTGCCGTTTACCATCTTAATGGCTTTTTCGGGAAATGACATTGCTATGGCGGCCGTACCCGTCTCGCTTATAGTCATCGGGTTTTTGCTGCTGCTGAGGTTGTTCCGATCCTATGGTTTGTTGCAGAATCAATTGAAAATTAGCCGTTTCCACCTATTGCTCTATATTCTTGGAGTAGAGATACTTCCGCTATTACTTATTTACAAAGCACTGGTGTTTTTATTGAATAAAAACCTGTAATTTTGCGCTACCATTCGTGAAATCTAAGTATGATTAAAAACGGGTCCAAACAGGCTGATAACCCAGTCAAAGTAGTTAAGAAAATACTTATTACCCAACCAAAGCCGGAAGGCGAGAAGTCGCCGTACTTTGATTTGGCCAGGAAGCATAGCGTAACCCTTGATTTTCACCCCTTTATAGTAGTAGACGGCATCGCGGCCAAAGACTTCCGCAGGCAGAAGATCGACATTGCCAATTTCACAGCCGTTATATTCACCAGCCGCAACGCCATCGACCATTTTTTCCGTACTTGTGATGAAATGAAGATCAGTGTATCCCAGGATACCAAATACTTCTGCATTACCGAGGCGGTGGCCCTTTACCTTCAGAAATTCATCTTATACCGCAAGCGCAAGGTTTTCTATGGCGCCGATGGCACCAATAAGAACCTGTTTGACGTGATCAATAAGCACAAGGACAACGAGAAATTCCTGTATCCCTGCTCGGAGTCCTTCGACAGCGAAATAACCAACTGGCTGAAATCAAATGGTTGCGAATATGCCACCCCGGTATTGTATCGCATTATCAGCAACGATATCACCGAAGTGATGGAGCGAAACTATGATGTGATCTGCTTCTTCACTCCCGGCGGCGTAAAAAGCCTTATCGAGAATATGCCCAAGTTCAAACAAAACGGTACGAGGATCGGCGCCTTTGGCGTCAACACTTTCAAGGCTGCCGAAGATGCAGGGCTTACCCTCGATATTAAAGCGCCGCAACCACAGGCTCCAAGCATGGTTAGCGCCCTTGAGCTGTATCTTTCTTCCCTGAAAAAGAAATAACTACCCGAATTTTCAATTTTACCAATTGTTCTCTTGCTGAGGAGCGAAATGCTTTTGTCATGCTGACAAAAAACTTCAGTAACAAATGTTCTTTATTTCATTTAATTTGAACTATGACCCCAGCATTCACCAATCGTCTTATTAACGAAAGCAGCCCTTACTTGCTGCAGCATGCCCATAATCCTGTTGACTGGTATCCATGGGGTGAAGAAGCATTGCACCAAGCCCGGTCTCAAAACAAGGTGATCCTTGTCAGTATTGGTTATTCTGCCTGTCATTGGTGCCACGTGATGGAAAGAGAAAGTTTTGAAGATGAAGCTGTAGCGGGCCTCATGAATGAACATTTCATCAATATCAAAATAGACCGTGAAGAGCGCCCCGACCTGGATCATATCTACATGGATGCTGTACAGGCAATAAGCGGAAGTGGCGGCTGGCCATTAAATGTTTTTCTTACTCCTGATGCACAGCCTTTTTATGGCGGAACTTATTTCCCACCGTTGCGGGCCTACAACAGGCCTTCGTGGACGGAAGTGCTGAATAATATTCATGCGGCCTGGTTGTCGAAAGAAGAAGAGATCAGCACACAGGCGAAAACACTCATTGAGCATTTGCAAAGATCAAATGACCTGGCGCAACTCACCCAAAAGGATGCTGATACAACTGCTTTTAGTGTTGCAGATTGTGATGTTGCCTTCAATAGTATCATGAAAGCGGCAGATAAAGAATGGGGCGGATTCGGCAATGCGCCTAAGTTTCCGCAAACTTTTACCATTCAATACCTCTTGCAATATCATCACTACACAGGTAATGAGGAAGCCTTGCAACAAGCCTTGCTTTCATTGGATAAAATGCTGCAGGGAGGTATCTATGATCATGTTGGTGGTGGACTTGCCAGGTATAGTACCGACAAGGAATGGCTGGCACCGCATTTTGAAAAAATGTTGTACGATAATGCCTTGCTGGTAAATGTGCTCTGTGATGCATTCCTGCTTACAAAAGATCCGAATTACGAAAAGGCGATCCGCCAAATAATTGGTTTTGCAGAAAGAGAATTGATGCACGACCAGGGCGGATTCTATTCGGCATTGGATGCAGATAGTGAAGGGGAAGAAGGGAAATATTACGTGTGGAAGAAACAGGAGATAGATGCATTGCTTGGCGATGACGCCGGCCTGTTTTGCGAGTATTTCGACATAAGCGAAAAAGGCAACTGGTTCGAAGGCCAGCATG
>Ga0070682_100000122_pt1 | contig 69084 bp, 64 predicted proteins | sample KBSC63LmetaG_FD_64668 | JGI IMG/M metagenome (GOLD analysis project Ga0070682, IMG submission 64668) | Corn rhizosphere microbial communities from Kellogg Biological Station, Michigan, USA - KBS C6-3L metaG | ecosystem: Host-associated > Plants > Roots > Rhizosphere | place: USA: Michigan...
GGTAGGAAGAAAATTTAATTTTAGTATTCGGCATCTTCTTATATGTTCCAGAAACATGATCAATACTACCATTCCAAAGTATATCAGATAAAAGACAGGGGTAAAATGGGTCATCAGAGCAGGAATTAACAGTAAAGTCCCGATTAAGGAAACAGTCATCATATTTCCGAGATAATCCCAGATTTTATCTTTGAGATAAATTTTTAAAAAGAGAGTCTGCCAAACGATCTGACCAAGACAAACGGCAAATTCTCTCAGGAAATTTCGTTCTAAATTAAAATCCAGCTTCAAGGAAAATTCACTTAGGATATAGGCTGAAAAAATAACAACAAAACTGATGTATGCTATTCTGTATTTCAGGTTAAAATCCGGAACACAAGATTGTTCTGTATAATCTTTTGAGGAAGGAATAATCTGTTTCCTATTGTAAGAAACAAAGGAATACAACTTTTGAAAAAACCAATAGAGAGGTCTTATTCGAGCGGTTTTTTCCAACAATGGAAAAGAATTTCCAATTATGAGAAGCAGACTGTCTAATCCGTAAACGACTTTATTTTTGTTGTGATCTACCAGAGCAATTTCATTTTTCGCCCGGTTGAAGTCTATGAGTATTTTATTTCTCACTGAGATTTCCGTAAATGCTTCTCTTCCATCTTCATCCAGCATTCCGCATTTGGTAAAACCTTTGGAGTAAAGATTACACATCGGACATTCGTTGTCGTAGATTAATGTGTGGTTTTTGAGCGTTTTCATAATTGTGATTTATAAGGTTCATAAGTAGTGTAGCAGTCATAAACATATGCCGCTGCCATCACAGGGCTATATAAAAGAGCGGCCATTAAAACATATCCAAAAAAATCATTGATGTGTTTCTCTGTAAATAAGATGGTTACAATAATCCAGACCGGTACTATTACAATTCCATACGCGATATACAGCGCTGACTTTTTTGTTTTAAAGAACAGCTTGATCAGAAAACTTACCAATTGAGGAATTCCTACTATAAAATAAAACAGAATAAATCCAGACAAACCACCAAATATAAAAGCCTGAGGCCCAATTATTATAAAAAATAACTGAATGTAATAATCATATTTTGCAAATGTTTTCATGGCACCAATGGTTTTAAAGTGATCCTTTTCTTCTGAAATAAATAATCAGGAACAAATGAATGATTAAATTTTTCATAATTATTATTAATTTTATATTTTCAGTAATTTTTGAAAATTAATTTGAAATAAAAAAAGGATTTTCATCCTCTTTCTTTTTCTATTTCAACAGATTGGTAATCTTTCCTACCAGCCAATGATCATCACTTTTTATTGCCAGATCCATAATATTGTTGATCTTTCCGGTTACCGAACTGAAGTCATTCATCAGCTTGATAAATTCCTGAGCTTCTTCTGAGTCTTTATCCTCAATATTCTTTAATTCTTCAAGAAAAGAAATTACAGGTTCTATTTCTCTTTTTCTACGTTCTTTGGTAATTTGTTTGAAAAGGTACCATACGTCTTTTTCTGCAACGAAATATTCTTTACGGTCGCCTTTTACAAATTCTTTTTTCACAATACCCCAGTCTATCAGTGCGCGAAGATTCATGTTGGCGTTTCCTCTTGAAATTTCCAGCTGTTCCATTACCTCATCGGTAGAAAGAGGTTTACCACTCGCCAAAAGCAGTGCATGCACCTGTGCCATTGTACGGTTAATCCCCCAATTGGTAGCAAAGGTTCCCCAGGTCTGAATGTATTTTTCTTTTGCTTCTGAAAGTTGCATTTTGTTTTCCTTTTAGATTTCTGTAACAAATGTAATTATATTTTTTGAATTTTCAATAATTTTTGAAAATTAATTTTTAAATAAAAGAGACATCTCTGAAAATGTCTCTTTTATGAATTATTTTTGAATTGCTTTATAACTCTCTATCAGTCTAATAAATTCTGAACGGTAACCTTCCTCATCTTTATTTTTTCCTTCTTTAGCTAGTTTCTCAATATCAGAAAGGTCTTTTTTCGTAATCAGTTCTGAATTTCTGAGTACCAAACCGAACCAGGCTACTGAGGAAGCAAATTTAAAATCCGGACTTGCTGAAGATATCCTGCTATTATCATTTTTAATAATCTTACTGATCTCACGGCTGGTATCTCCATCCGGTTTTTTATATCTGAATTTTATGGTTGCCAGTTCATCTCCAAATTCTTTCGATGAGGTATTATGAGTATATTTCAAATCAGTGTCTTTGGGAACAAAATCTGATTGTACATCTGCAGGAATCACTTCATATAAAGCTGTAACGGTATGTCCGCTTCCAAGTTCCCCGGCATCAATTTTATCATTGACAAAGTCCTCATTTTTTAATTTTCTGTTTTCATAACCGATAAGGCGATATGATTTTACATATTCAGGGTTAAATTCAATCTGAATCTTGACATCTTTGGCTATTGCGTACATACTTCCTGCAAATTCTTTCCCCAGAAACTTATTCGCCTCCTGCATATTATCAATATAGGCATAATTTCCGTTTCCTTTATCCGCAAGGGTTTCGAGGGTATTGTCTTTATAATTGCCCATTCCAAAACCTAAACATGTTAAAAAGACTCCTGATTTTCTTTTATCTTCAATCAGCGTTTGAAGATCTGAGGTTGAAGACATTCCTACATTAAAATCTCCATCCGTTGCTATAATGACACGATTATTACCATCTTTCACAAAGTTTTCCTGTGCCAATTTATAGGCCAATTCAATTCCCGCTCCACCAGCTGTACTTCCTCCTGCCTGAAGATGATCCAATGCCTCTATAATTTTATCTTTATCTGCTGCTGAAGTTGGGGGCAAAACCATTCCTGCGCTCCCTGCGTACACTACAATTCCAACTTTATCCTTAGGTCTGAGTTGCTTTAACAACACTTTAAAGGAAGATTTTAATAGGGGTAACTTATTTTCATCATTCATTGAGCCTGAAACATCAATAAGAAAAATAAGGTTTGAGGCAGGCAGACGATCCATCGGAATATTTTTCCCCTGAAGACCTATTTTAAGTAATTTATGCTTCGGATTCCATGGAGATTCACTGTATTCAGTATTAATTGAAAAAGGATCTCCATTTTGAGGTTGTGGATAATTATATTTAAAATAATTAATCATCTCTTCAATTCTTACTGCATTTTTATCAACTGCCTGCCCGTTATTGATCATTCTTCTTACATTGGAATAAGATGCGTTATCAACATCAATAGAAAAAGTAGATAACGGCTGGCTTCGTGTGAGTTCAAAAGGGTTCTCAACAAAGGTATTATAGCTTTCATCATTCTGAGTCACTGGCGAAACCTGCTGTTGCTTATTAATTGCTTCCTGAAGTTTTTTCATTCTTTTTCTTTCCCTTCTTGAAAGATCTTTGGTCGTTACCACAACTACTCCATTTACAGCTTTACTTCCATAGATTGCTGTAGCAGAGCCGCCTTTTAAGACATTCATACTTTCAATTCTGTTAGGATCTAAATTCTTGAAGTCATCAGCTTTTGTCAATATTCCGTTAATTACATATAAAGGGGCATTCCCTGGTGAAACAGAAGCAGCTCCTCTGATCATGATCGGGTTACTGTTACTAAGAAATCCTTGATTAATGCTGTTAACCCTATTTTTATTTCCCGAAGCAGTACTTATCTGTATTCCTGGGGCACTTCCCTGTAATGATGAATAAGTGGCAGGCTGTGGTTGATTACTGATAGAAGTACTTGTTATTGCATTAGATGCTGTTACATCCTTTCTTTTAACTGTCTTTGAATATCCCATTACAACAACCTCTTCAATACTTTTAACCTGATTGGTATCTTTTCTCTGACCAGAAGAAATATAAGTTGCTTTTTTATCAGCATTGGTCTCTATTTCAGTCTGATACTCAGATACTACCGGTTGATATACACGATCTGAAGGTACAGGAATTGGTAAAACTGGAGGTGGAGGAACTGTCACAGAGTATTTGATAGGTCCCGGATTGATTGCCAGATTTTCTGCAGGTTTAACAATTTTCTTTTCTTTCTGAATATTATCTTTTGTTATACTATCTATTTTTGCAATATCTGTTTTGTTAATTGGACCTCTTAAAGTTGTATTTTTTACAATTACAGGTTGTAAAGGTTCTACAGTTTCTTTTTTATTGATAAAGTAAAAAGCTCCTAAACCAATCACCAGACTTGCGGCGATACCATACGGCAGCCAAATAGGAACGACTCTCTTTTTTTCTTCTTTTTTATCTAATTTTTCTTCAATTTTCCCCCATACTTTTTCAAAACCAGGAAAAACAGTTGGCTCTTCGGAAAGCTTGGAAGCTTCATTGAATTGTTGATCTATATGATTATTTTCCATTGTTCTAAAAGTTTAAATGTTTTGATTCACTAAAAGTTCCTGCAGTTTTTTTCTTGCAAAATTGAGCTGTGATTTTGAGGTTCCTTCACTGATGGAAAGCATGGCAGCTATTTCTTTATGAGGATATCCTTCAATAGCGAAAAGGTTAAAAATCGCTCTGCAGCCTTCAGGAAGGAAGTTCAGTAAACTCAGAATATCTTTTTCCAAAGAAAGGTTTTCTGTGGTTTCTTCAAAATGATCTATGAAATTTTCTTCAAGAGAAATCAGTAATCCCTTATTAGATCTTAATTTCTGCAGACACTCGTTCACCGCAATCTTTCTGGCCCATGCTTCAAAAGTTTCAGCATTTTGAAGCTGGGTAATTTTCGTGAAAATTTTGTAGAACGTATCGGCCAATACTTCTTCTATATCTTCGTCGTTTTTCAAATAACGTCTGCAGACTGCGTAAAGCCTGCCCGCCATTTTCTCGTAGACCTTCCGCTGTGCATTGCGGTCGTTACGATAGCATTCTAGTAATAATTCTTGTTCCATAGTCAGGAGTTATATTATTATAGATGCAGAAACTTTTGCCGGGGTTGGAAACATGATTATATTTTTTAGAAAAATAGTGAATAAGTAATTTTTTTTCATTTCAAATTTAACTTTTCCATCTGTAACAAATCTTTATTATCAACGACTCTTAATATAAATAATCTTTTTATAGTAATGAAAAATGCCAAAATTGCATCATTACTTTTTGTTTTGTCTGCAGGAAGTATGATGTTTGCCCAAGATGACTTAATCAATAAGTTAAAAAACAACCAATCACAAAATGCTAATTTTCAGTTCACAACGCTAAAAGACGTTGGTGCAACTTCTGTAAAGAATCAGGGTTCATCAGGAACTTGCTGGAGCTACTCAGGAAATTCATTCCTTGAATCTGAAATGCAGAGAATGGGCAAAAAACCTGTAGATCTTGCAGAAATTTTTACAGCAAGAAACTCTTATCATGATAAAGCGAAGTTATACGTTTTAAATAATGGAGCGATCAGTTGGGGTGATGGAGGTGAACTTCACGACGTAATCAATATGTATAAGAAGTACGGAGCTGTTCCCCAGGATGTGTATTCAGGATTAAAAGCAGGACAAACGACCAACAACTTCAAGGAAATGCAGGGGAAACTGAAGCCGGTTCTTGACAGTCTTGTTCAGGCTTCTTCAAAAGGAAAGCTGACGGATAACTGGATGGATTCTGTAGATGCTATTCTTGATGAATATTTAGGAAAAGTACCTGCTAATTTTACGTATGAAGGGAAGAACTACACTCCTAAAACATTTGCAAAAGAAGTAGTAGGAATCAATGCTGAAGATTATGTAGAATTATCTTCTTACAAAGACTATGCTTATTATGAGAAATTTGTAGTCCCGATTCCTGATAACTGGAGCCATGATTCTGACTGGAATGTACCGATGAAAGATCTTACAGCGATCATCGACAATGCAGTAAATAAGGGATATTCTGTAGGTTGGGCAACTGATGTTTCTGAACCTTATTTCTCTTACAAAAACGGTGTGGCTTATGTTCCTGATATGGATCTTGATCAGATTACAGCAGAAAATAAGCAAACTTTGTTTACTGAGCCTAAAAAAGATAAAACCATCACTGAAGATATCCGTCAGAAAGCCCTTAACAATCTTTCTACAACAGATGATCACGGTATGCATATCGTAGGTCTGGCAAAAGATCAGACTGGTAAAGAATATTATATGGTGAAGAATTCATGGGGAGTAACCAATGATTTCGCCGGATATATTTACGTAACAAGACCTTATGTTGAATATAAATCAACAGCAATCCTTGTTCACAAAAATGCAATCCCAAAAAGCATCTTAAAGCAATTAAAACCGACTAAGAATATTGGTTTATAATAAAGCAATCATTTCTGCCATTTAAAAGGCAGTTTTAGATATTTAAATCTGTTAAAAACCCGATCTCAGAAATTCTGAAATCGGGTTCTTTAATAAATAGGTGAAAATTAAATATAAAATAAAGTGAATTATGCTGATTTAATACCAGATTGAATTGTCAATTCTGCTTCGCAGGTCAATAAATTATGCTGTTAAAAAAATTGAAAGCTAAGCGAATTCACTATTCATTTTTGATATTAAAATAAAACGCCCATACTTTCTGCTGAAAAATCAAGAAGAGCTTCTGTATTTCCGTCTTTGATCTTCTCTACCCATTGGTAGTCCTGAAGAATAGCTCTTCCTACCGCAACAAGATCGAATTCTTCATTATCAAGTCTTCTGATCAATTCTGTAAGGTCTGTTTTTTCTGTTCCCTGTCCTGCAAAAGCGTTAAGAAAATCTCCGTTCAACCCTACAGAGCCTACTGTAATAGTTGGCTGTCCGGTAATTTTTTTTGCCCATCCGGCAAAGTTTAAATCAGAACCTTCAAATTCCGGTTCCCAGAAACGACGTTGTGAACAGTGAAAAATATCTACACCTGCTTCTTTTAACGGTAACAACCAATCTTCCATTTCATTAGGAGTAAATGCCAGTCTGGTTTTATAATCCTGTTGCTTCCATTGTGAAAGACGGATGATAATGGTAAAGTCCTCTCCTACCGCTGCTCTGATGGCTTTCACAACCTCTACAGCAAATCGGCTTCTTTCTTTTAATGTTTTACCACCGTATTCATCTGTTCTTGTATTAGTAACTTCCCAGAAAAACTGGTCGATAAGATATCCGTGAGCTCCATGAATTTCAATACAGTCGAAACCAAGGTCTTTTGCTGATTTTGCAGACGCTGCAAACTGTGCTATCGTATCCTGAATATCTTCAATAGTCATTGTGGAAGCTTTTTCCATTGGAACCAAAGGATAATCCTCAGACATTCTTGTATCTCCTACGTGCCAGATTTGAGGTCCCATTTTACCTCCATTCTGATGTACAGTATCAATTACATTTTTCCAACCATTTAAAGCTTCTGTTCCATAGAAATCAGGAATATTCTGTAAGTTCTTTGATCCCGGTCTGTTGATCACAGTTCCTTCAGAAAGAATTAATCCTACTTCTGAAGCGGCCCTTCTTCCATAATAGTCTGCGATATTCTGAGTTGGAACTCCATTGTCAGATTGTGCTCTGGTCATAGGAGCCATTACGATTCTATTTTTAAGCTGTAAATTTTTGTATTGAAACGGTTTAAATAATGATGATGTGCTCATATTTAAATTTATATTTTATAATTGTTACACAAAGTAACTAATAATAGTTCACTTTTGTATCCTTTATTAAAAAAATAGTGGTAACTTCGCAGTAACTTACATTAGTAACATCAAAGTAACGTATGAAATTTCGGTTCCATATGATATTGAAATAAAGATTTTCTTATGAAAAAAAATGAATTAATGCAATACAGCTGTCCTCTGGGTAAAGCTATGGCCGCTTTAGGAAGCAAATGGAAGCCTATTATAGTTCTTGTTATTAAAGACAGGAGATTACGTTTTGGAGAACTGGCAGTACGCATTAATGTCATTTCCAGAAAGGTATTAACTGATCAGCTAAGGGAAATGGAAACCGATGGGCTGGTTATCCGTGAAGAGTTTAAAGAACTACCTCCAAGAGTGGAATATTCTCTTACAGAAAAAGGATTGGCATTGTTACCAATTCTATATTTACTGGAAGAATGGGAAGCAAAATATCAGGTAAAAGGATCGCATGAAGATAAAGATTGCGCTTTTTTGAATGAAGATGTGAAAAATAATAAGGCTGTCAATGTTTGATAGCCTTTTATTTTAAATTGTACTTTCAAAAAGGTAAGTGTATAACCAAAAAGTAAGTATATAGGTTTTGAAGTGTTTCTGATGCAAATTTGCAGAAAAATTTTCATTATGAATTACAAAGAAATTGCAAAAGAAACCATTGGAAATCTGTATAAAGCCCACAACAGCATTAGAAAATCAGGGATTGACGAAAAATTAATTGCACTTGTTGAACTTCGGGTTTCTCAAATTAATGGCTGTGCTTATTGCTGCAGCTATCATGCAAAAGAACTCTCTGATTTTGGCTTTGAACAGGATATGATTAACAGACTTCCAGGCTGGAAACATACCAATGCCTTCAATAATCAACAAAAGCTTGTTTTAGAATGGGCTGAAGCTATTATTTATAGTAGAGATGACTGGCAAAATATCAAATCAAAACTGATAGAGCAATTCACGGAAAGAGAAATTGTAGAACTTACGGCAAGTATAACTCTGATGAATACTTTGAATAAACTGAGAATTACTATGGCTGAGAAGGATTAAAATTTGTAGCACCAGCAGAAATAATTTTATGAAAATTATACTTGATCTTTCTTTAAAATCAACATATTGGCAAAAGGAGTGATTTTTTTATTTTCTATTATTTTCATTTCTGCTGGTGAAATTGATTCTTTCCATTGTTTTTGACTTAAAAAGTGAAAAGCTCCGATATTAAAGAATATAAAATTGGTAATATCTCTAAACTGTTCAGATATTATGATTAGGCCTCCTTTTTTCAAAATTCTTTTAGCTTCTTTAAAAAACAAAACTCTTTTCTGATGATCAAGAATCTCATGAAGTGCGGTGACTGCAAGAATAACATCCTGAGATTCGTTCTCAAAAGGTAAAGTATCTGGTGAAATTTTTATTTCTCTGGGATTGGGAGGAAACATTTTTTTTGAAACTTCAATCCCGCTTTCATGCTCATGCCTGTTTCCGTAAATATCACAAACCGTAAAGTTTATTTTTGGATATTTTTCCTCAAGTTTTCCTGATAAAGGATCAAAGCTTGCATGAATTACAACAGCATTTTCAATTTTTTCCCAGTCTGCAAACTCTCTTAAATTATTCGGTTCATACAAATCAGATTTATCATAAAGAATATATGATGCAACAATTGAAGCCAATATATTTAAAATAATAAGACTCCCAAAGCTTCTTAATAATATGATCAATAGTGATGAATTTATCTGAAAAGACATTATAAAAAGAAATAATGATATCAAAATACCAAGTACTATTTTTTTATAATTGAATAAGATTACAAGCTGAGTTATTTTCATTTAATTAGTGTTTAAAGAAGATGGTCAATTCTCAAATTTACAAATTTTAAGTCCATTTCTAAAAAACAAAACCGCTTCCAAAAGGAAGCGGTTTCAAAATTTATTTAAAATCCCAATTAGAATATCGCAGGATATTTCTGAGGATTTGTTTCATTAAACATAGCGTAGATCTTTTCTACCATATCGTCTGCAGATGGCTTACTGAAATAGTCACCATCACTTGCATACGCAGGTCTGTGATCGTTTGCAGCAATCGTCAACGGATCAGAATCCAGATATCTGAATGCTTTTTGCTTTTCAAGGATCTGTTGTAAGATGAATCCTGTAGTTCCTCCTTCCACATCTTCGTCAATCACGACTAATCTGTTTGTTTTCTTAACACTTTCAGCAATTTCGTTAGATAAATCGAAAGGAATCAACGACTGAATATCAATTACTTCTGCAGAAATTCCCAGTTTTTCCAATTCGTTGGCAGCTTCTGTTACAATTCTCCATGTAGAACCGTAAGTGACCAAAGTAACATCTTTTCCTTCTTTAGTTACTTCAATTTTCCCTACAGGAACGGTGAATTCTCCTAAGTTATCCGGTTGTTTTTCTTTTAATCTGTATCCGTTCAGACATTCTACGATGATCGCAGGTTCGTCAGCCTGAAGCATTGTGTTATAGAATCCGGCAGCTTTTGTAAGGTTTCTAGGTACCAATACCAGAATTCCTTTTGAAAGGTTAAGAATACCCGCCATTGGAGAACCTGAATGCCAGATTCCTTCAAGTCTGTGACCTCTTGTTCTGATGATTAGTGGAGCTTTCTGACCTCCTTTCGTTCTGTAATGTACGGTTGCAAGATCATCACTCATTCCTTGTAAACAGTAAAGAACGTAGTCTAAGTACTGGATTTCAGCAATTGGTCTCAAACCTCTCATTGCCATACCAATTCCCTGTCCAAGAATCGTTGCCTCACGAATTCCTGTATCAGCGATACGTAAAGCCCCATATTTTTCCTGCATTCCTTCCAATCCCTGGTTTACGTCACCGATGTTTCCGGTATCTTCACCAAAGATTAAAGTTTCAGGATATTTTTCAAAAATTTTGTCAAAATTATTTCTGATCACTACTCTTCCATCAACATCCTCAGAGCTGTCGGAATATACCGGCTTGATCTCCTGAATGTTTTCAGATTTCCACTCAGACTGAGAGTATAAGTGAGATGAATAGTTGTCTTTTTCAACTGCAGCAACTTCATTGTATTTCTGCATCAACTGATTTCTTTCTGCAGAATTGGTTCCTCTTGTTGCCAGTAAAGCTTTTCTTACTAAATGGAAAATATCCTTTTTAGCTTTTGAAACAAGCTTATTGAATTGAGAAATGTATGTTTCAACTTCAGCATTCTGCCCTTTAAGGTTTTCTACTAAAGGTAAGATAGACTGAATAAGTTCTGAAACTGCTTTCTGATAGTTTTCCCAAGCCGTTTTCTGTCCAGCTTTTGCAATTTTTTTTGCTTCTTCATCAATAGCTTCAAGTTCTTCAGCAGTAGCAATTACTTCTTCATTTCCATCAATCTCAATAGAGTAGTTCAAAATCCATTCTTTGAATTTTGCCAATCCGTCAAACTCAGCTTCCCAAGCCAGACGTTCTTCATTTTTATATCTTTCGTGAGATCCGGATGTAGAGTGTCCCTGAGGCTGAGTAACATCAATGACATGAACTACTACCGGTACACTTTCTGTTCTTGCAAAATGTTCAGCCTTAGCATATGCATCCAATAATGCAGGATAATCCCAGGCTTTCACCTGAATGATTTCACATCCTTGATTTTCTCCTTCTTTTCTCTGGAAACCGCTTAGCATCTCACTGATGTCAGCTTTTGCTCTTTGATTTTTAGTAGGAACTGAAATTCCGTATCCATCATCCCAGATAGAAACAATCATAGGAACCTGAAGTGCACATGCAGCGTTCAGAGTTTCCCAGAAATGACCTTCTGCTGTAGAAGCGTCCCCAATGGTCCCGAAAGCAATTTCGTTACCTTCTCTTGAGAATTTTTCTGAACCTTCAAATTTTACACTTTTATAAATTGTAGAAGCCTGAGCCAATCCCAATAATCTTGGCATTTGTCCTGCTGTAGGAGAAATATCCGAAGATATATTTTTCTGAGCTGTCAGATCTTTCCAGCTTCCGTCTTCATTTAAACTTCTTGTTGCGAAATGCCCGTTCATTTGTCTTCCGGCTGAAGCAGGCTCTCTTTCCACGCTTGTATCTGCATACATCTGTGCAAAGAAACTTTCTACTGTTAAGGCATCTATTGCCAATGCAAAAGTCTGATCCCTGTAATATCCTGAACGGAAGTCCCCATTTCTGAAAACTTTCGCCATAGCAAGCTGAGGAAGTTCTTTTCCATCCCCAAAAATTCCGAATTTAGCTTTTCCAGTGAGTACTTCTCTCCTTCCGAGATAAGACATTTCACGAGAGATCCTTCCTAACCTGTAGTCTTCAAGTATCTGATTTTTAAAATCTTGAAAGGATATTTGCTGTGTTTCAATATAGGTTGTTTGCATAGCTAAGTAAAAAAGTTTTTTAATCTTCAAGTATTTTGCTAATATACACTTTTTAAATTAATTTTAATTTTTAATAATCTTTTTTAAAAATTTGATAATAAAAAAAATTGTGCTTTATTTTGATAAAAATTGTAAATGATGGAAAAAAAGTCACCTCACATTTTGAATGCTTCCAGCAATCTTTTAGGATTTTCTTTAATCATTATTACCTCATTGAAAATTTCTAAGATCAGTCAGAGTACGTATTTGGACGAATTTGCAGGATTTGCCTGTATTCTTTTTGCCTGTAGCTGCTTCTTTTCTTTTCTGGCTATCAGAACGAAAATTGAAAAGCGCGAATCTACCTTTGAAGGTATTGCGGATTATTTATTTTTAATCGCTTTATTTTGTATAGTTCTAGCTGTTATTATTGTAACTCTGAAAATTATTTAATTTAAAATTTTCGCTCAATTCTATATTTCAGGGTAATATATAAGGATAATCGCAGGAAAATATGAGAACTTATTATTAAGCTCTTTCTATTTTTAAACTGAAGCAATATCAGATTCTGAATATAAAAAAAGAAAGTGTTCTGTATATATTTCCAGTTTCCCGAAAATCTATACAAAACACTTTTGTTTTGATTAGAGTAAAGATAGAATTATATCTTCTGAACAGTTACATTGGTAACATTTCCACTTCCTGTAGATCCTGTTTCTGTTGCAATAATCGTAGCATTTTGATTGGGAGCTGCTGTAAAACGGATCTGATATCCTGCTGTGGGCGCTACCACTACGGTTGTATAGTTCATCAATTCACCTACCGTTCCTGAAGAAGCAACTGCATTATAATGGCTTCCTCTTCCCAGATAATTAGCATCCGGTACAGGTCTAATGCCAATGAGCAACTGAGTATCTGCAGGCATATTGGTAAAGCTTGCCTGTAACGTTATCAGATAATTCCCAGCCTGATTGAAGGTTAATACGCCAGTTCCTGCATTGTAAGAGTAGAAAGGAGAAGTTGCTATCGGTGTAGCAAATAATAAAGTCGTAATTGTAGAAGAACTGATGTTCTGGTTAGCTGCTAAACGCGCATGAAACAGTGAATAAGCAGTGAAATCTATAGTCTTTAGTACTCCGGTAGCATCAGCTACAACAACCCTGTCAGTTCCTCCGACACCTATATTCGAGTTAATATTACGGATACGGGCATTTCCTGATGCCACATCCAGCTTTTCAGTTGGAGAAGTTGTGCCTATCCCTACTTTAGCAGTAGAAGTTACGCTAAAATCATTATCCTGTTGAGTTACTGAGGGAGTTCCCGTAGCAGGATTATCTTTAGAACCGTCAATATGAAAAGTTGTCTGGGGATTTTGAGTGCCTATTCCCACTTGAGCATACGTGAGAAAGCCTGAACTGATAGCACACGCTACCATCATTGTCTGAATTTTTTTCATTATTTGTTGTTTTTTTTGTAATGACAAATAAACAACAATTATATTGAAAACCAATGAATTATTAACAAACACTTTATTTGAGTTATGCAAAATATTAGTTTACAGTAATTTACTAATACAAAAAAAGCAATCTAATCACAACTCATTGAATTATTGATAGATAGAACTATTTTCTATCCAATAATAAGAACTCAATAACCATGCAGGATTACAGGAAATAAGAGAATAAAAACCGGGACTGATAAAAAATTATTTATATCAGAATTTTCTTTCAATTACATAATCAAGCATAATATGCAGCGATTTTCTAGCTTCAGAATCCGGGAATTCGTTCAGAATATCTTTGGCTTTCTGCTGGAAATCCTTCATTACGGTAATAGCATATTCCAATCCACCAGAGGTTTTGACAAATTCAATAAGCTCTTTTACACGTTTGGGATTGTTATTGTATCGTTTTATGGTATCGAAATAATATTTTCTATCTTTTTCACCAGCTATTTTCAGGGTATGAATTAAAGGCAGGGTCATTTTCTGTTCTTTAATATCAATTCCTACGGGCTTTCCGATCACGTTTGAGCTTAAATAATCGAAAAGATCATCTTTAATCTGAAATGCCATTCCTGTAAAAGTTCCAAAGTCCATCATCTTCTTAGCCAAAGCTTCATCTGCATTATTGGAAAGAACTCCTATTTCACAGCATGCTGCAATCAGAGTTGCTGTTTTCTGGCGGATAATCTCATAATAAACATCTTCAGTAATATCCAGTTTTCTCGCTTTTTCCAGCTGAAGAAGTTCACCTTCTGACATTTCACGGATTGTTCTGGAAATTACTCCAAGTAAATCATAATCTTTATGGTCTGTTGATAATAAAACTGATTTTGACAAGAGATAGTCACCTACCAAAACCGCAATTTTATTCTTCCACAAAGCATTGATTGAAAAGAAATTACGACGTTTAAAACTCTCATCCACCACATCATCATGTACAAGAGTTGCAGTATGAATCAGCTCGATCATAGAAGCACCACGATACGTCTTTTCTGTGACTTCACCCACAAGTTTAGCACAAAGAAACACAAACATTGGGCGCATCTGTTTTCCTTTGGTGGTAACAATAAAACGGGTTACTTTATCTAATAAAGCTACTTTACTCTGCATTGACTCATAAAACTTCTGTTCAAAAAGTTTCATTTCATCATTGATCGGTCGTTTAATCTCTTCTACAATGTTTGCCACAATCTGCGATGCTGGGTGAATAATTATTAATTCTCACAAAGATAATTTTTTTCGCTCAATTTTAAGACAAATTAATCTTTGAGTTGATCTTTCGGGATAAAATAAAAAGAAGGTTTTGTAGTTCCCAGTGGAGATTTAAATTTTTCCCCGGAAATATAAATTCCCGTTTCATCTACACATATTCCTTCAATCTGAGCTAATGAAAGGGCTGTTCCCAAGTAATAGTGCTTTGGTTTTTCTTTGAAAAATATTCCGGGTTCCGTTTCAGTAAAGATGTCTAAAAAGACTTCCGTTTTCTTGGTATATCCCACCAAATAGAGCTTTTTATCAAAATAGGAAGCATCTGTAACTACAAAACCTGTTTTATAGGTTTCAATCTTTTCTGCTTTTTGAAGTTCTGAAATGTTGGGGTCTACAATATAATGAGAGGTTGCTTTTGCTACCCATTCTTTAGTAAATATATGCAGCTTTCCGTTCAAATAGATCATGGCTTCTGCATCAAAATCATTTCTGGTATTTTTGGAAATAAATTCAGTCTGTTCAGGATAATAAAAAGAAATTGTCGTTCCATCTAAAGCTCTTTCCGAGCCAGGAATTTTAATGTTAATAGAAGTGTCAAGACGTTCGTAAGGAACTTTATAGATCATCAGATTTTTCCTTGTTCCTACATTATTTCCAAAATCTCCGATATAAAAATTCTCACCGTCATTAGCCAAAGCTTCCCAATCATTATTAATCAGATTGGTTTTCAGTGTTCGGATAATTTCGCCATTATTTTTATCAATTTCAAAAAGTTCAGCTGGATTTCCACTATCGTTGAAAGTGTATAATTTTCCGTTTAAAATGTCAAGTCCGGAAGTTTCTTCAATCTTATCATTCAGATAATTAACCCTGTATTTTTTTATTTTCAGAAAGTCGATCTGCTGGGAAAATGCAGATTGAGTAATGATGAGGGCAACAATCAGAAAGAATTTTTTCATTTAACAAAAATAGGATTTTATTCTGAGTTGATGAGTTGGGATGTGAGGTTCGGGGTTCGGGATTCGGGGTTTGAGAGTTTTAGGGTTTGAGAGTTTGTAAATGAGAGAATTTGTGATTATAAGAACATAGATTCCTACGGACTGGACAACTAAGCGCTTTATTTCTCCACATACTTTGTCATTCCGTAGGAATCTAAATATTTAATGTAGTCTTTTGAAAAAAATTCATGATTTTGGGTTGAAGAGTTTAAGAGATTCATTATTTGTTTATTTGTCATTCTCTCATCTTAAAATAGAAAAACGGACTAAAATAGCCCGTTTTTCATTAGATTTCTATTGATTTTAAAAACAAGTTTAAGCAGTTTTCTGCTTTTCCTGAGTTTGCTGTTGTTCTTTCTTTTTTGCTTGTTTTGCGAAGTATTCTTTCTGGTATTGCCTTACCGTTTTTCCGGTTCCGTCATGTCTCCACCCCGGTGAGTTGAAAATATAATTAATTCTGTCAGTGAATTTTAATCCGGGCTGTTTAAGATCTTTCCAGATTTTTCTCCATTCATAAAAAAGGACTGTATCTGGTCTGTTGTCCGGCATTTTAGGATAGATTCCATATTTTACAGGAATATTAGGGTCTTCTTTTTGAAAAGTTCCAAATATTTTATCCCAGATAATCAGGCACATTCCCATATTTTTATCCAGGTATTTTACATTACATGCATGATGAACACGGTGGTGAGAAGGAGTGACAAGAATATATTCTAAAAATCCCATACTCTTCACAGTCTGTGTATGAACCCAGGTTCCATATACCTGACCAATAGCGTAAGCTACCATAATATGCCAAGGATTGAATCCTAAAAATGCAAGCGGCGAAAAATATAAATATCTGTATAACGGCTGCAGTACAGGGCTTCTGAATCCTGTTGTAAGGTTAAAGTATTCTGAACTGTGGTGTGTGATATGTACCGCCCAGAATGCCCTGGAACGATGGTCAACATAATGCAGCACGTAATAGGCAAAATCTGTGATGATAAAACAGGCCAGCAGATACCATACGCTAAGATCCCATGAGAAAAGTCTGTGATTGTAGAAGAAAAACATAACGCCCATGGCAAATGCTTTCATGATAAGGTCCAGACCAAAGTTCATCAATGCCAGATAAACATTGGTAGCAAGATCTTTCCCACTATATAGCTTAGCTTCTGAAACGTGGCTGTAAATCATTTCAGCTAAAATAACGGTTGCATGCAGCGGGATAGCCCATGCATACACATTTTCCAGCCCATCCTCACTCATAAGAAAATCCATCATCACAAAATAATTTGTGCAAAGGTAGGGTTTTAACCTTTTTTTAAGGAATTTTTGATTTTTTTTAAGGAAATTTTAATCCGTTGCTTTGTTGGCCAATTGCCCGCAAGCGGCATCAATATCACCTCCACGGCTTCTTCTGACCATTACAGTAACGCCTGCATTTTCAAGCTGACGGATGTAATTTTCTTCCGCCTGTTTGTTGCATTGGTCATACTTTCCGTCACCAATCGGATTATATTGAATAAGGTTTACTTTTGAAGGAACCTGTTTGCAGTATTTGATTAAAGCTTTAATATCTTCATCTCCATCATTGATTCCTTTCCATACACAGTATTCAAAAGTAATGACAGAACCTGTCTTTTGATACCAGTACTGAAGGGCCTCCATAATATCTGTCAACGGAAATTTGTCAGAGAAAGGCATGATCTCGTTACGTTTGGATTCGATAGCTGAGTGAAGGGATAAAGCCAGTTTCACACGCAGTTCGTCATCAGCAAGCATTTTGATCATCTTTGGAATACCGGATGTAGAAACGGTAATTCTTCTTGGAGACATCCCCAATCCTTCCGGCTGGGTAATTTTTCTGATGGCTTCCACTACGTTTTTGTAATTCATCATCGGCTCTCCCATTCCCATAAATACGATATTGGAAAGCGGCCTCTCGAAGTACATTCTGCTCTGGCTGTCAATCAGGGCTACCTGATCTACAATTTCAGCTACTTCAAGGTTTCTCATCCTTTTCAGTTTTGCTGTAGCACAGAATTCGCAGTTTAGTGAGCATCCTACCTGCGAAGATACACAGGCTGTGGTTCTTGTTTCTGTAGGAATAAGAACAGATTCCACCATCAGCCCGTCATGAAGTTTCACTCCGTTTTTGATGGTTCCGTCAGTACTTTTTTGAAGAAGATCTACGGAAACAGGGTTAATTGTATATTCTTCGGAAATTTTTTCACGAAGAGATTTCGAAAGATTCGTCATTTCATCTATCGAATGGAGGTTTTTACTCCATAGCCAGTCATAGACCTGTTTCGCACGAAACGGTTTTTCTCCTAAAGACTCAAAGTAATCTTTAAGCTGGTCCAGTGATAATATACGGATATCTTTCATTGTAAGGTTGTAGATTATAGGTAGCAGGTGGCGGATAACTGCTACCTGCCACCTTTTACCTATTATCTTTTTATAGAATTAACATTGCGTCACCGTAAGAATAGAATTTATACTTTTCTCTTACAGCTTCTTCATAAGCTTGCATTACGAAATCTTTTCCGGCAAATGCTGCAATCATCATAAGCAGTGTAGACTTCGGTGTGTGGAAGTTTGTGATCATTGAAGTAGCTACTCCAAAATCGTGAGGCGGATAAATGAATTTATTTGTCCATCCGTTAAAAGCAGAAATCTTTTTGTTTGAAGAAACAGAAGTTTCCAATGCTCTCATTGTTGTAGTACCTACCGCACAAACTCTTCTGTGAGATTCTACCGCTCTGTTGATAAGGTCAGCATTTTTTTCATCGATGATGATCTCTTCAGATTCCATTTTGTGCTTAGAAAGATCTTCTACCTCAATTGGGTTGAAAGTTCCCAATCCTACGTGAAGTGTTACTTCAGCAAAATTGATTCCTTTGATCTCTAATCTCTTCATCAAATGCTTGGAGAAGTGAAGACCAGCCGTAGGTGCAGCAACAGCTCCTTCTATTTTAGCATAGATCGTCTGGTATCTTTCTGCATCTTCCGGCTCTACTGCTCTTTTGATATACTTTGGAAGTGGAGTTTCTCCCAATTCTTTTAATTTCGTTCTGAATTCGTCGTAAGAACCATCGAATAAGAATCTTAATGTTCTTCCTCTTGAAGTGGTGTTATCAATAACTTCCGCTACCAAAGATTCATCTTCAGTGAAGAATAATTTGTTACCAATTCTGATTTTTCTTGCCGGATCTACCAAAACATCCCAAACTCTGGTTTCTTTATCAAGCTCTCTTAATAAGAAAACTTCAATTTTAGCACCTGTTTTTTCTTTATTTCCGTAAAGACGAGCAGGGAAAACTTTTGTATTATTGAAGATAAACAAATCATCCTCATCAAAATAATCCACTACATCCTTGAATAATTTGTGCTCAATAGTTTGTGTTTTTCTATCAAGTACCATTAATCTGGCTTCGTCTCTGTGCTCTGATGGGTGTTCTGCTAATAATTCCGCAGGAAGATCAAAATTAAAATCTGATGTTTTCATTTTTTAAATTACGGTTTAAAAATTATTATAATTACAAGGTGTAATTTTCGGAGTGCAAATATACGACATTGAACACCCCTTTGTCAAGTATTATTTACAATGAAATATAAAACCGTGATTTTACGGGGATTTTTAAGCTTAAAAAGTTCTATTTTTGGAAAAATTAAAATTCAGCATGGAGCCAGTAAGCAAAATATACTTCCTTAATAATCCCTATCCTGACGGTCATAAAATCGTCACATTCAACTGGAGCGGACGGATTGATGAGTATGGGTTTATCTGGTTTGATTTTCATTTAAAAACTGAAAATTATTACGCAAATGATGACGAAAACAGTGAGGAAGAAGACGAAGATCTGCCTGACTGGGACTCCAAAATCGTATGGGGAAATTACCATACCTGTACACTCTCGTCAAATTACTGGGGTGAGCAGAGAGGAATCAGAATTAACAACCTTGATGAAAAACTGGACTTCGACACCGTTATTAAAAATGATCTTTTCAGCAACGATCTTCCGTCTGAACAACATTTTGATGATGATGATCTGGCGTTCAATATTTATCTGCTTGGGCATGACAGCTGTGCAGGCCATCAGATCAGTTTTTCAAAAAAAGATAATAATCGGTATGATATTACATGGACCGGCAAAATAGCATTAACCTACGCGGGTGATGATGAGTTTTCCCATGATTTCAAAGCAGAGATTTTCAATGCTGAATTTGAAGGTTTTCATTATCCTAAAGCCTGGTCACTGGAAAAAGCAACTGAAATGTTTAAAGCCAGGCTTGCCAATTTTGAAGAGTATGAATTTGTAGATCTGAATCCGAAAAGTAATAAAAGAGAATATAAATTAAATAAAATCAAATCGATAAACGCATAAGAACAACCAATCAAAAAAATTATCATTATGAGTAAATATTCAATTGAAGCATTTATCAACGAAACAAAAGAGAATCCACAGCAAAGAGATTATTTTGAGCTGGAAACCAAACATCTTCTGGAAATCAACCTTAATAACCAGGCGGTATGGACCAAAAAAGGAAGTATGGTAAGCTATGTGGGAAATATCAATTTTGAAAGACAGGGAATGCTGGCCGGAGGAATTGGAAATCTCCTTAAAAAAGCAATCAGTGGTGAAGGAAGTAAGCTAATGAAAGCAGAAGGAACCGGAAAGTTGTATGTAGCAGATTCCGGAAAAAAAGTCCGTATCCTTTATCTGAATAATGAATCCGTATGTGTGAACGGAAATGATGTTCTTGCTCACGAACAAACCGTAAACAGCGATATTACCATGCTGAAGAGTATTGCAGGAATGATGTCCGGCGGACTTTTCCAGGTGAAACTTTCAGGAACGGGACATATTGCGATTACCACCCACGGAGATCCATTGACATTACTGGTAACTCCTGATACACCTGTTTTCACTGATCCTAATGCTACTGTTGCATGGTCCGGAAATCTGAGCCCGGAACTTAAAACAAATGTTTCTTTTAAAAGCCTTATCGGAAGAGGAAGCGGTGAAGAGTTTCAGATGAAGTTTTCAGGCCACGGATGGGTATTGATCCAACCTTACGAAGAAGTTTATTATATGGAAAAATAAAGTCCGTAAATCCTAGAGGTAATTTTGTATTTTCGTAGTACTTAAAGCAATAGCAATGAATACTATTATAAAGCTATTTTTTCTGATCGTTATAATTCCTGATATAATTATAGCCCAAAAATCAAAGAATAATTACGAATACAATATAGATCTTCTTCATATGTCCAATGATGAAGTCCGGGTTTCTTTTGCTCCCCCAAGGAACAGTCTTAAACAGGGTAAGTTTATTATCCCTAAACTGGTTCCCGGATTTTATCAGGCTATGAATTTCGGACAATACATTTCTGATTTCACAGCCACTGATAAAAACGGTAAGAAAGTCTTAACTGAACGGTTGGACAAAAACAGCTGGATGGTACATGATCTCAGCCGGGTAAAGAAAATATCTTATCAGGTAGCTGACGGTTGGGACTCTTTGGAAAAAGAATCCAATGAGGCCAGATCTGCCGGCAGCATGTTTATAAAAGACAGTGTTTTTGTCATCAACTATAATTCTTTAGTAGGATATTTTGAAGAATTGAAAGATATTCCTTATCAGATTACCGTTACAAAAAATAAGGCTTTCTATGCTTCCTCTGCTTTAGATTACAAACAGAAAAATAAAAACACGGATATGGTTTGGGCAAAGGATTACCGCGAACTGGTAGATTCTCCTGTTTTATATTCCGTTCCGGATACAACGTGGCTCAAAATAGGTCAGACCAAAGTGCTTGTATCATTCTACAGCAAAAAGGAAAGGCATTATTCCAAAACGATTGCCCACGAAATAGAAAACATTCTTAAAAATCAGCAGGCTTATCTTGGCGGAACATTACCGGTCAAAAAATATGCTTTTCTGATTTATTATGAATCTTCCAATGAGAATGGATATCTGGGTGATGGTCTGGAACATTCCCACTCTACAGTCTGCCTGTACCGTTCCGGAGATATGAAATTTATTCCGCATGCTTTAAATAGGGTTGCTTCTCATGAGTTTTTCCATGTCGTTACACCGCTCAACATCCATTCAGGAGAAATTCAGCATTATGATTTCCTGAATCCTGTTATGTCTAAACATCTTTGGCTGTATGAGGGAATGACAGAATATGCTACGATCCATATGCCTGTCAAACAAAAAATGATCAGTCTGGAAGATTTTGAAAAGAGCCTGGAAGAAAAGATACATGGCATGAAAGAGTTTGACAATACTCTATCCTTTACGGAAATGAGTAAAAAATCTATGGAAAGACAGGATCAGTATATGAATTTTTATATGAAAGGAGCATTGCTTGGACTATGTTTAGATATACGACTAAGAGAACTCTCAAACGGAAAAACAGGAACTCAGGATATGATGCAGATGCTTATGAAAAAATACGGATCGGGCAAATATTTTAATGATGATGAGCTTTTTGATGAAATTACCAAAATGACCTATCCTGAAATACGTACATTTTTCAGAGATTTTGTGGAAGGCACCCAGCCCATTCCTTTAAAAGAATATCTTGAAAAAGCTGGTTTTAACTATGATGAAGCCACCGGAAAAGTAACCTCTTTTCCCAACCCGGATTCAAAGCAACTGGCTTTAAGAAAGGCGTGGATTAATCAGTAGGTTTTTAGGTGAAAGGGCAAAAGGATGAAATTGCGGGGAAGTCTCCAGAGTTTTTTCCCAAAGATTAAGTACAATATCTAGATTCCTACGGAATGACAAAGTGTGTGGATAGATAGATTAAGTACTTAGCTTGTCCATTCCGTAGGAATCTAAACTCTTATAATCCAAACCCTAACTCGCAAGCTATCCCACTCAACACCCCGAAACTCGAAACCCGCCCCTTCATCCCAAAGGCTAAAATAAAATATCTCTATTACTACGGAATGACAAAGTGAGCGGATACATAAAGTACTTAGTTTGTCCATTCCGTAGGAATCTATATTCTTACAATTTCAACGCTCTTACTCACAAACACACTTACTCTAAAACCTTCTAACTCGCATTCCGCATCCCGTAACTCATAAACCCTCCCCACTTAATATCCATCACCCCATCGGGATTTACAAAAGTTTTAATATATTTAGGAAAAAAATAGATGGACAATAGCAATTCGCGCAGGAACTTTCTTAAGACGGCAGCTTTGGCAAGCTTTGGGGCATTGGTTTTACCCAATTCATTATTTGCCTATTCCAATGATTTTAAAACAGATAAAAAAGTCCGTGTCGGTTTCATCGGCGTGGGCCTTCGTGGGCAGGAACATGTAAAATTACTGGCAAAACGTAATGATGTAGAGATTGTAGCGTTTGCAGATCCGGAGAAAAGAATGCTTGCAGCTTCACAAAAAATATTAAAAGACAATAATAAACCGGCTGCTCAGGAGTTTTCCAACGGTGAATATGACTATCGAAATCTTTTAAAATTAAAAACAATTGACGCTGTTGTCATTGCTACTCCATGGGAATGGCACCTTACGCAAGGAGTTGAGGCAATGCGTGCTAAGAAAATTGTGGGTATGGAAGTTTCCGGAGCGATAAAGCTTCAGGATTGCTGGGAATTTGTAAAAGTATATGAGGAAACAAAAGTTCCTATCTTCATGATGGAGAATGTGTGCTACCGAAGAGATATCATGGCCATTCTGAATATGGTCCGTAAAGGTATGTTTGGAGAATTGGTACATGGAAGAGGCGGTTATCAGCATGACCTGAGAGGGGTTCTTTTCAATGACGGAATTAATCCTTACAATTCAGGTGCTGAGTTTGGAGAAAAAGGATTCAGTGAGGCAAAATGGAGAACCGAGCATTATGTAAAGCGTAACGGAGAACTTTATCCTACGCATGGATTAGGCCCGGTAGCGATGATGATGGATATCAACAGAGGAAACCGTTTAACAAGACTTTCTTCATTCTCTTCAAAATCCGTAGGACTTCACAAATACATTGTTGAACATCCAAAAGGTGGAGAAAACCATCCTAGTGCAAAAGTAAAATTCAACCAGGGAGATGTGGTAACCACTCAGATTGCATGTGCTAATGGAGAAACCATTCTACTTACTCATGATACAAGCTTACAGAGACCTTATGATCTTGGCTTCAGGGTTCAGGGAACTGAAGGCTTGTGGCAGGATTTCGGATGGGGAGATTTCAACCAGGGACATATTTATTTTGAAAAAACAATGAACCATACCCATCGTTGGGATAATACTGAAAAATGGATGACAGAATACGATCATCCGATGTGGAAAAAGTTTGAAACTACTGCTGCAGGAGCAGGACATGGCGGAATGGATTTCTTTGTAATGAATACTTTTATTGAATGTATCAAACGAAATATAGAATTCCCGATGGATGTGTATGACCTTGCGTTGTGGTATTCAATTACGCCATTGAGTGAAGAGTCTATTGCCAAAGGTGGTCAGGTAGTTGATATTCCTGATTTTACCAATGGAAAATGGAAAACCCGTAAACCTGTATTTGGAATGACCGATGAGTTCTAAAAAGACACTACTCATATTAGCAGGCGGGTTAGGAAGCAGATACAAAGGTCTCAAACAGGTGGATGGAATACTCGATAATGGTTCGCCGATTCTGGAGTATTCTATCTTTGATGCACTGGAAGCCGGTTTTCAAAAAGTAGTCATTGTTGTCAACAAACTGATTCCTCAAAGTTATATTGAAAGGCTTAACAGAATCTCAGAAACTAAAAATTTTGAGCTCAATTGGGTCTATCAGGAAATAGACAGTATTCCTATTTCATTAGAGGGGTTTGATTATCCTGATCGTGAAAAACCATGGGGAACTGCTCATGCTGTACTTTGTGCCAAATATTCGATCCAGGAGCCGTTTGTAATGATTAATGCAGATGATTTTTACGGAAAAGAAGCGTATCAATTGGCTGCACATGAAATTAACCATCATCATATTTCAGATTCACAACTGGGAATGATTGCTTATCCTGTAGGAACAACATTGAGCGGCAATGGAGCTGTAGCCAGAGGAATATGTACGCTGGATCCGGAAAATGATCTGATCAAGGTTGAAGAGCAGACTTCCATTCAAATAATAAATAACTCAATCGTTTATATTAAAAATGGAGAAAATGTAAAATTGGATCCTGATAGTTTGGTGTCTATGAACTTTTTTATTTTCCATCCTCATATTTTCTGTTATCTGGAAGCTTATTTTTATGACTTTATTGAGTCTGATCCACTGCCTGCTCAGGAGTTTTATATTCCTTCTGCCGTACAGAGAATGATAGATGAAAACAGAGTACAGGTAAAGGTAAAAGCATCTCCGTCACAATGGATGGGTGTCACCTATGCAGATGATAAAAAGGAAATTAAAGATTTCTTGATTTCAGAGACTGAAAACAACAGATACCCGGAAAGTTTATGGAGCTAAACGATATTGTCATTCAATTTATTGGTACAGATCATTATGATCTTACTCCTATTACTGACGGACTGATCAATACAACCTATCTGTTGGAAAATAAAGCTCAGGGAAAGAAGTTTATCTTACAAAAAATCAACAATCATGTCTTCAAACGGCCGGAAGCCATTGTCAGCAATCATTTAATAATTAATGAACTTCTGAAGTCAAATGATTATCAGTTTCAAATCATAGAGCCAATTCCTTCTCTTACCAATAAACTTTTGGTAAAAGATGCCAATGATGATCCATGGCGCATGCTGAGTTTCGTAGAAAACAGTACTACTTTTCTTACCGCTCCCTCACTGCAGACGGCTTTTGAAGCAGCCAAGACCTTCAGTTATTTCCTCACCACTGTAAATACTGAAAAACTGCCTGCGATTGAAGATACACTTCCTAATTTCCTCAATTTTGAGAAAAGGGTTGAAGATTATAAAAACTCATTAAAGAATGCAGCTCTTTATTTAAAAGAAAAAGCAAAAGCTGAAATAGAAATCACCAACCAGCTTCTGTCTTTACCTGATCGATGGATCGAAATGGAAAAAAACAATCGGATTCCCAAAAGAATCATTCATGCGGATGTGAAAATCAGCAATATCCTCTTCGATCAGAATCATAAACCGCTAGCTGTGATTGATCTGGATACCTTGATGATTTCTACAGTTTTGTATGATTTCGGAACAATGATCCAGTCTTATACCAATACAACGAATGAAGATGATGGCAGTGCCCAAAACAATTTCAACCCTGAAATGTATAAGGTTGTAAAAGAAGGGTTCTTATTTTATCTGAAAGAAAAACTGACTCTGGAAGAATCTGATAATCTCGATTATGCTGCACAGGTCGCCATTTATATTCAGGAGCTTCGTTTTTTAACCGATTATCTGAACGGAAGTATTTATTATTCTACGAAATATCCAGAGCATAATCTAGACAGGACAAAAAATCAGTTAGAATTGTTGAAAGGACTGAGAGCATATTTGGGAAGTGAATGATTTTACCTTTATGATTCTAAGAATTACATACAAAATTTAGATTCCTACGGAATGACAAAGTATACGGATAAAATAAAGCGCTCTGTTTGTCATTCCGTAGGAATCCATACTCATAAAACTCTCCCACACACAAACCCTCAAACTCACAAACCTGAATCACAAAACTCATCTCAAAAACTCCAGTATCTTCTTCCATTCTTCCAATTTCTTTTCAAAGGAAACCGTATGAAGCGGGCTCGTAGAAGGCAATAGAAAAATGGGTAGTTTATAATTTTTCCCTAACAGTTTTTGTAAATTTTTATAAGATTTTCCTCCGTTACAGAAAATGGCTCTGACATTCGGGTGTTCCTCCAGTAGTTCAGCGATCTGGTTGGCCTCTTCATTTCTGATTTCAGAATCAAGGCTACCTTTCCTCTCACAGGAATCAATGACATCCCAAAGGGCAATGTGATGTTTCTTCAATGTTTCGATTCTTTGAGTATAATCTTCAGTAAATTCTTCGTTCAGCAATTCAAAGATGATTTTCCAGAATTTGTTCTGAGGATGTGCATAGTACTGCTGTTTTTCAAGTGATTTAACTCCGGGAATCGATCCTAAAATGATAATTTGTGACTGAGTATCAATAAGGGGTAAAAATGAAGAAATCCGGTTTTGCATATTCAAATATAGAGATTTAATTTATTTAATCTGGCTGGAAGCTGGGAGCTTGAAGAAGGAAGTTATTGAGGTTATGAAAAACGGGTTGTCCGTATTTCATCTTTTTAAACAATGATATTATTAATTGATGGCAACCTCTATAAATGTTAAGATTAATAGCAACTTCCAGCCTCCCTCTTCAGCTTCCAATAGCCTGAATTTAATTTCGTTTATTTAAATTTTGGCTAAAGCCATCGGAATCTTTAATCATAAAAAAACGGGCTAAAAGCCCGTTTCTATTGATATTTTATAGTATTGATCTTACAAAGTTTCTTTCAACCAATCGAAGAATTCTCTCTGCCATACCAATCCGTTTTGTGGATGAAGTACCCAGTGATTTTCGTTCGGGAAGTACACCAGTTTAGATTTTAATCCTCTTAATTTTGCAGCCTGGAAAGCTTCCTGACCCTGCTCGTAAGGAACACGGAAGTCAATTCCTCCCTGAACAATCATAATTGGTTTGTTCCATTTATCTACGAAATTGCTTGGGTTGAATTCTGTGTATGCTTTTGGTTGTGGTTTTTCCCATGGTGAACCAAGATCCCAGTTCGCAAACCAAAGTTCTTCTGTAGTCAGGTACCATGATTTCATATCAAATAATCCATCATGTGCAATGAACGTTTTGAATCTGTTTTCATGAATCCCGGCAAGCATAAATACGCTGTATCCTCCGTAGCTCGCTCCTACCGCTGCTACCCTGTCACCGTCTACGTATGGTAACGTTTTTGCAAAATCTGTTGCTGCCAGATAATCTCTCATCGGCTGTCCACCCCAGTCTCTTGAAATTTCTTCATTCCATTTTGTTCCCCAGCCCGGCATACCTCTTCTGTTTGGAGCAACCACGATATAATCATTGGCTGTCATCAGAGCAAAGTTCCATCTTACACTGAAAAACTGAGTAAGCGCAGACTGCGGACCACCCTGGCAGTAAACCAAAGTAGGATATTTTTTATTCGGGTCAAAGTTTGGTGGATAGTGGAACCACACGCCCATTTCTTTACCGTCTGAAGTTTTCACCATTTTAAGTTCAGATTTCCCCTGAGCCAGCTTAGCATATGTTTCTTTGTTAGCTTCAGTCACCTGCTTCATTTCTCCGTTTTTAACGTTTACAGAGAAAAGTTCTGTTGCATGGTTTACGTCTGTTCTTCCTACTAAAAGTGAAGTTTTATTATCTGTAAAGATTTCGTTTACATCAAAATCTCCTTTTGTAATCTGCTGTACTTTTGCTGATTTTGAATCCAGGGCAAAAAGCTGTTTTGTTCCTCTGAATGCTGCTGTGAAGTAGATCGTTTTTGAATCTGCACCCCATAGTACATCTCCTGAAACACTTTCATCCCATCCTGAAGTCAGATTAGTTGTCTTTCCAGACTTCCAATCCATGATTTTCACATCATTCTTATCTGCTTCATACCCATCTCTGGCCATACTCTGCCAGATCAAAGATTTTCCATCCGGACTGAATTTAGGATTTACATCATATCCTTTGTTGGATTCTGTAAGATTTTTGGTTGTACCTGATGCTAAATCGTAAGCAAAAATATCTGTATTGGTGCTTGTAGAATAGTCTTTTCCACTTTTAGGTTTTGTAACATATAAAAGCTGTGCAGAGTCTGAGCTCCAGATAAAATCTTCAGCACCTCCGAAAGGTCTCTGAGGAGAATCCCACATTTTTCCTTCCAGCAGGTCTTTAGCTGATTCTGCTTTATCAGAAGTATTGACTACAAATACATGGTTGTATTTTCCTTCATTGAAATAATCCCAGTGTCTGTGGTTCAGATCTGTATATACCTGAGCAGTAGTTTTAGGAGTATCGGCGAATTTATCTTTCCCCATTACTTTTTCAACCAATACCTGCTTGCTGAAAGCAATTTTTTTCCCGTCCGGAGAAATGACAACATTATCAACTTCACCGATGGTATAAAATTCTGTCCAGTTTTTTCCTGCATCTTTAGAAAGATAGATTTTATCTCCTTCCTGAGCATAGATCCCGTTTTTATCCCATTGAATAAGGGCTTTTTTACCGAAATCAATTTTGGAAGACTGATTATTAAGAACATTAAGAAAATAGTTCTCGTTTTTTGTTTTCTCTGTTTTCAGATCTACCTGTCCTACTTTATAGATAAGGGAACCCTGATCCGGTGAAACAGCCTGTACTCCAACTTTTTTCAAAGTCCAAAGAATTTCAGGTGTCATTACTTGTTGTGCATTCATTAAAAGCGGAGCTGCCAAGGCCAGCAGACTGTACTTAAGTTTCATATGTTGATATTCATTTTTTAACGGATGTACGGAATCCTGATGATTTTGTACTCTCCTTTTATTAAACTCAAAGATTGCCAAAGTTAATATTTAAAATAAAAATGAGCGAAAGAATTAACATTTATGTTTTTTAAAGTTGAAAAATAATTGATTTACTTATGGACAAATATTATTAATTTTATAAAAACTAAACTAATACCCATTTTACATGAAAAAATTTCTACTTTTTTCTTCATTTTGTGTGTCTTCATTCTTTTTTTCACAACTCACAATGAGTCCGTTTGCAAGTCATTATGATAATCCTTATCAAGTCACTATTTCAGGAAACGGCACGATTTATTATACCACTGACGGAAGTGCCCCGACCCTGAGTTCAAGCTCTGCACCCAACAATGTACAGATCCTTATTAACCAAAATAAAGAAATCAAGGCGTTTCTGGTTGACGGACAGGGAAATTCTTCTGCGGTCATCAGTAAAAAATATTACATCGGAATTATTCCTTCTGCAGCCATTTATTTTAAAGCACCTTCTACGTGGACAGCGGGAAGCTGTCTAATGATTGATATGGTTAACCCGAATGCTGTCAACGGTTTTGCTATGGATACATTCTGGCCGGGAATAACGATGCAGCCTGCAGGGTGCGATTCATGGTACAAAACAACCAGAGATTTTGAAAATGCCAATCTGCGTTTTAATAACTGTACCCTTTTTGAGAATATTCCCCAAACCATCAGCACCAATCTTATTCCTGCGGGAAGTACTATATATTATGATTTTACAGATGGCGTCATAACGACTCCGCCTTCATGCTTATTTTTGGAAAGCCATGAAACCCTGTCAAAAAACAACAATGTTTTGATCAAAGTATATCCGAATCCTGTTTCCGATATTTTAAAAGTAAACACCGACCGTCAGTTCCAGGAGTATGAGATTATAGATATCAGTGGAAAAGTTCTTTTAAAGGATCTGTTTACCAAAGAAATCACGATCAGTCATCTTATTTCAGGGAATTATTTTCTAAGAATGAAAGACCAGCAAGGTGATTTAGTTGTAGTAAAATTCATTAAGAAATAAAAAAATCCGCTCTAAAATAGAGCGGATTTTTATTTGAATGTTTATCATTTTTTAATCTCCATCTGAGAACATTGAGTTCGCCAGAGAAGTTACGATTGACAATAATATACTGAAGATAAATGCCCACCAGAAACCATCTACCACCATACTATCAATGAAATAGTCTGCAATCAGGATAATTCCGGCATTGATTACCAAAGCAAAGAATCCTAAAGTAAGGATCGTTAATGGCAGACCAAACAGGCTTAAAATAGGCTTTACAAATATGTTAAGAACTCCAAGCACAATGGCAAAGATAATGGCTGAAGAAAATCCTTCAAAATGTACTCCCGGTAGAATTTTGGTTAAAAGGTAAGCAACAATTGCTGTGATAAATAGTCGGATAATTAAGTTCATTGTGATATTTTTTAATGTTTATGGGGGATATGGAGCAAAAGCCATTCCATTTCAAAAAAAAGAATTCCGTGAAACCCTCTATTTAAGGAATATTTTGCCTGTTACCTCCCCAAATCTGTTATTTTATTTTCATCATAGTGACCAATGAAGTCGCCACGTGACTTTCTGAGTCGGAATTTTCATTCTGAACATAGATTTCCGTTCTTACTACAATGATTTTCCCTCCGCCTTTGATGACATAGGATTTTGAAACCAAAGCATCTCCCATAGCAGGACGAAGGTAATTCACTTTCAATTCAACCGTTACCACATAACAGTCTTCCGGATAATGACTTACTGCTGCATACCCTGAAGAAACGTCTACCAGAGAAGCGATCATGGCTCCGTTGAACATCCCTGCCTTTCTGGTCATCATCTCCATTTTGGGAATCTTCATGGATATAAAATCAGTTTCTACTTCCAATAGTTCTGCTTTATAGAATTGCAAAGTTTCCGAGCGGCTGAAGCTGTCTGTGATGAGTTTTCTTTTCTCTGGTGTCATTATTTTTTGAATTTGTATGTAAAGGTAGAAATTGATTTAAAGATTAAAGAATTTAAAGATTAAAAATTTCCAGCCGTAAGAAACCTTCTAGATATTGGAAACCTGTAGGTTTGGTGGTGTGTGGTTTATTCAGGAATAATTAAAATTTTTCAGTTCAAAAGGTTAGCTTTGCAGGAAAGCTTTATGATGGGTTTAAAAAGGTTTTTCCAATTTTTAGGTTTAGTTGCATGCTCCAGTTTCCAGGCACAGACTCTGCATTTGTATGGCGGTGCAGATCAGGATCAATATCTGGGATGTTTAAACTGTGATAACTTCGATAAGAATTCGATATGGAATAAATTTAGCGATTACGGAAATGCCTTCAGTTCAAATAGGTACGGAAATTATGGAAGTCCCCACAGCACCTACTCTCCATGGAATGAATATGGGGCTTATCCTCCGGCAATCGTTGATCAGGATGGAAATTTCTTTGGTTTTCTTACTGTGAATCCTTACAAATCTGAAAGATCTGAACTGGAATTGGCTGTGATTCTCTACAAGCATCATGAGGAGATTAAAAATGATGTTGGTGGCTGGTATGAGAAATTGTTTAGGTAAACCACCCTTCCGGAGGAGGGGAATTTTCACGTCTTCAGTTGAGATATTTTTTATTGGAATAAAAGGTATGAAAAGTATAGGGCTGGATTCCTACGGAATGACAAACTGTGTGGCTATGCGGAGCGGTATACTTCTACTCATTAAAAAGAAGAATGCAAAAGTATAGATATTTCATCTAAAATATAATAGAATATAATTTGCCATTTTAAAGAAAAAATTATTTAATTTTCCCGTGATTCATTTCAAAACGAAACCCTTCTATTATGCTGAATGATTACAAAAAATACGAATTATTTGGAAAGACCCTGATACAGAAGATTGATATGACGGGGCCATTCAGATATGATTTTCCGGTTTCGGAGCAGGCCTGTTTTCTGTATGTGACCAAAGGAGAATTTCAATATAAAACAGATGAACAGGAATTTGATGTTTCTGCCAACTATTCCCTGTTTCTGAACTGTATCAGCTCGGGAAAGCATATTCAAAATTCAAATTTAGAAAGTAACTGCCAGGTCGTCATTGTAACCTTCTACCCTGATATCCTGAAAAGAATTTACGACAGAGAATTTCCTTCCTTACTGCAGAGACCTGTAAACATGGTTTCAAATCAATCCAGTGAGAAAATAAATAATGATTTTCTGATTCAAAAATATGTAGAAGGACTGCTTTTTTACTTTGAAAATCCTTCGCTCATTAATGAAGATATATTAATTCTTAAGCTGAAAGAGATCATGTTATTGCTGGCTCAGTCACAGAATGCCAATACCATTCAATTGATTTTGTCTCAACTTTTCTCTCCTACAACTTATTCTTTTAAACAAATCATTGAAGCCAACTTATTTTCGCAACTCACCATTGAACAGCTTGCACAACAAAGTAATCTGAGTGTATCATCCTTCAAAAGGGAATTCGCAAAACTTTATGAGGATACTCCTGCCAATTACATAAGAAACAAAAAATTGGAAAAGGCCGCCGAACTGCTTTTAATATCTGATGAACGGATTACTGATATCGCTTTTGACTGTGGGTTTAATGATCTGGCAACTTTTACAAAAAATTTCAGCGATAAATATCATATTTCCCCATCAGCTTATCGTCAGGAACGGAAAGAAAAATAATTGGAAAACTATTTTAAAAATTATACACGCATTTCTTATCAATAGGAAATGCTTTTTTTTGAACTAAAATCTCAAATTCTTGAACGAAATCACAAAATCATTTCTGTGTATCCATCGCAAATTTGTACCATTAGTTTCAGGGAATAAATTTCTCTTCAGATGCCATAAAAAGCAAAAAGAATAAGAAACTGAGTGAGTATAAATTTAAAATAATATCAATATGAATCTATCAATTTTAGGAATTTTTCATACCATCATTGGTATAAGTGCTCTTGCCGGAGCAATGATCGGATTTATCAAATATGGTAAGATCAGCCTCGCTCGTCTATCCGGAAAAGTCTATTTTTACGCTACGCTCATCACGTCACTTTCTGCATTGGGTATCTCTAAAGCCGGAGGTTTTAATGCAGGACATGTGTTCTCATTATTTATCATTGTTTTGATATCTGTCGCCTATTTCCTGTTCTCAAGTAAAAAGGAAAGCAGGAGAGCCAGATATTTTGAGAATTTTTTGTTGTCATTCAGCTTTTTCCTGTCCCTTGTTCCAACGATTAATGAGACTTTTACAAGAGTTCCCATCGGACATCCTTTAGCTAAGGATATCAAAGATCCGATTATTGGTCAGACTCTTCTTGTTATTTTTCTGCTTTTTTTGATTGGATCAATCTTTCAGTTTATGAAGCAGAGAAAAGAGAATGTGAAAATTTCAGGATGATAGTGTGTTCAGAAAGCGGTAAACCACCCCGTCAAAAATTCTTTGAATTTTCGCCACCCCTCCAGTGGAGGGGAATTTTTACGTCTTAATTAGAGATATTTGTATTATGATAAAGACTGTGAAAGTATAGAAAATAGGGCTGGATTCCTGCGGAATGACAAATACAACGCTTAGTTTATCCATACAGATTGTCATTCCGTAGGAATCTATATATAGATTGGTTGGAAAACGCAAAGACACAAATTTTTCCAAACTGTATGTTTTAAGTTTTAAGGCGCAAAGATTTTATCTTCGATAAAATATAATACTGTCTAAAATTGGATCGCCTGTATCTATGAAGTTCCAGCCGTTATTTTTATTATCTTTGAAGAACAATGCTCATTTAACGTACATTAAATGCTACCGCGTTTGACTGCCAGTCAAAAGGCCACGGGTTCGAATCCCGTATTCTCCACTTAATGATGATATTTGATTAGCTGAGTTGTGTCTGGAAGTCGTCACTCAAAGTCAAAACACCTTCTGCAATAGCTTCCGGATGGGTGGTAAAGCCTTTTAATTTTGAAGTTTTCCCTTTTAAAACAAGGTCTAAAAGCTGTTTATCTGATAATTTTTTACCGAAAATTTCAAAGGTAATTTTAAAGCCACAGTTTTTGAAATCGGAACATCCTACTGCTGTTTTTCCTTTGATGAGGTTGTGTTCTTTACATTTCGGACATTTTGTTTCTTCCCAGGACTGAAGTTCTTTTTTCTGTGCAGGCTCTCTTTTTTTCTTCTCCTTTACTTCTTCTTTTTCTTCTTCCTGAAGGGTAATCACTTTTCCTTTTCCGTACACTACTTTTTCGGTAAGTTCGGTCACCATCTGGATCAGTTCTTCTTTGAAAAGGTTGGCTTCATACTCCCCTTTTTCTATTCTACGAAGTTTTGATTCCCATTCACCAGTCAGTTCCGGACTTTTTAACAATTCATCCTCGATGGTATCAATCAACTGAATTCCGGTTTGGGTAGCGATGAGGTTTTTCCTTTTTTTCTCGATATATTTTCTTTTGAAAAGGGTTTCAATGATGTTGGCACGGGTAGATGGTCGTCCGATCCCGTTGTTCTTCAACATTTCACGCAGCTCTTCATCTTCAACCTGTTTTCCGGCTGTTTCCATTGCTCTCAGCAAGGTTGCTTCCGTGTAAGGTTTTGGAGGCGTGGTCTTTCCCTGGTGAATCTTTGGATCGTGAGGTCCGGTTTCTCCTACAATAAATTCAGGAATGGTCTGTTCTTCTTCTTTTTCTTTGTCCTTATCTGTGGTTTCTTCTTTAGGCTCTTTGGCATAAACAGCTCTCCATCCCGCTTCAAGAACCTGTCTTCCGCTGGTTTTGAAAGGAATGGTTCCTACTTTTCCTTCTACCAACGTATTGGAAATTTTACATTCCGGGTAGAATACAGCAATAAAACGTTTTGCAATCAGGTCATAGATCAGCTTTTCTTCCCTGCTCAGGTTTTGAGAAGGTGGAATTTCCGTAGGAATGATCGCATGGTGATCGGTTACTTTTGTATCGTCGAAAACTGCTTTTGATTTTGGGATCGGAGCTTCCAGTAACGGAGCAATCAGATCCTGATAAGGGTACATTTTCTGAAGAATTCCTGTTATTTTCGGATATAAACTTTCGGATAGATAGGTGGTATCAACACGTGGATAGGTTACGTGCTTCTTTTCATAAAGACTTTGGATATAATTCAGGGTATTTTCTGCTGAATATCCGTATTTTTTATTGGCTTCCACCTGAAGTCCGGTCAAGTCGAAAAGTCGTGGATTTTTTTCTTTTCCTTCTTTAATTTCGAAAGAAACGATCTCAAATGGATTTACTTTCAGGTATTCCAATCCTTTTTCAGCCCGTTCCAATGTTTTTAAACGATCAATCGCCGCATTGAAAATAACATCACGGTATTTGGTCTTCAGTTCCCAATATTCTTCTGTAGTAAAGGCATCAATTTCTTTCTGACGCTGAACCAGCATCGCCAATGTAGGAGTCTGCACCCTTCCAATGGAAAGAACGGCTTTATTGCCACCAAATTTCTTGGTAAAAAGTCTGGTAGCATTGATTCCTAATAACCAGTCTCCTATGGCTCTGGCATTTCCCGCCAAATACAAATTTTTATAATCTTCTGCAGGTTTTAAACTTGCAAAGCCTTCTTTAATGGCATCTTCCGTCAATGAAGAAATCCATAAACGCTGAATGGGTTTGTTGCATTTTGCCTTCTGCAATACCCACCGTTGAATGAGTTCTCCCTCCTGCCCGGCATCCCCGCAGTTGATGACCTCATCACATTCTTCGACCAATTTTTCAATGACTTTAAACTGATTTTCAACGCCTTTATTCGGGATGAGCTTGATACCAAAACTGTTGGGAATAATTGGCAGTGAAAAAAGATTCCAGGATTTGAACTGTGGACCGTAATCGTGAGGTTCTTTCAGGGTACAAAGGTGTCCGAACGTCCATGTCACGCAATAGCCGTTCCCTTCCATATAGCCCTGTTTAGGCGTTGTAGCGCCCAATACTTTGGCGATATCTCTGGCAACACTGGGTTTCTCGGCAATACATAATTTCATGAACTCGGGTTTATTGAAGGAGTGCAAAAATCGGGATTTTTTTTGGATTTTGCTAATTTAGTTGGGTGTTGATCTTTGATAAGTTATAGACACGGATATCTCAAACCTACCCACAATATTAATAATTATGAGCTAACAAACATTACTTTTTCTGCCCCATTTATTATATTCAGATCCAGCCTTTCAATAAGAAAATTTACATCTTCAGCAAACTTCTCCCTCAGGTAACCGTCTTCAATATCATGTCCATACGCTATCTTTTTATAAAAATTGGGCTGGTTTTTCAATGCATCATTCAGTTGTATCAGATTAGATTTTAAAATTTCCACATCAATATATTCTTCATAAAAATTCCAGAAATCCAATATTTTCAAGTCTATATGTAAGACTCTTTCTATTTGACATAATAATCTGTCATCATCTTCCAGTCCATCACCGGTCATAACCAGATTTAAACCGTCTCTTCCGTCAAAACGGTATTGATCTCTCAGGTTCAGATATTGCCATAAAGGTTCCTCTTTATCAAACACGAAACTTATTTCAAGTCCTAATCCCATATTATTTTCTTAAAAGTAAATATAACAAAAAGCCCCCTTAAAAAAGGAGGCCGAATCAACAATACTAATGAAACTAAGTTCATTATTTCTTTTGGACTTCTGAAATGGCATCGGCAATTCCTCCGCCTGCGGTTTCAAAGAAGGCAGGACCAGCCAGAAGGTATACTTTTTCTAATTTTTTTGTAGTGGATAGTTTGTGTTCTTTCAGGTAATTTTCAGAACGGTTGGCGTGTACGATTCCTCTTACTACGTTTCCGGCTACCAAAGCAGTTGGAGAATCAATTCCTGCATCTTTCAGATCACTTGCGAAGGCAAAATTAGTAACACCTAATCTCATCGCTTCACGGGCAGCCACTTCTCCTACTGAAGTCATTAAATCAGGGGTAAACTTGTTACGGTCACCTAAACCGATCAACAATAATTTCTTTGCAGACATTGATCCGGCAGGAGGTGTAATCAAAAGGGTTTCTAAAGAATGTCCCTGGAACTGTCCTGCTTTTCTGATATTGGTCAGTTCTCCTTTTAAAGCTTCATCCAAATGAACTAATCCATTCAGTTTTGCGGGTAAAGCCTGAGCATTAAAGATGTCTCCTTCTGTATATTCAAACACACAGGCTACCTGAAGCTGGGCATCAGCAGAGGAAGGTCCCTGTACCAATCCTACCATGGAGATTCCGTCTACAGTTCCCCATGTTTTAGAAGTTCCGATGGCTGTTGTCTTTGCAGGTGATGTAGTAGTGGTTTGCGCAAAGCTTAGTGTAGAGAAAGCTAAAGCTGTGATTACTAATGAGTGTCTTAAGCTATTTTTTAGTGTATTTTTCATGAGATTTATTTTTTTGTTGTTGCTGGTTGCTGGTTATTTTTGTTGCTGGTTTTTTGTTGACGCAAAGGCGCTAAGTTTTTTTACGGTTTATGTTTTTAAGGCGCAAGTCTCGTTGCTCCGGCTATTTCTTGTTTTTTCAAAGGTAGTTTCTGTGATGGATAGGTGCATTGATGTGGGGTAATTTTTGTTGTTGGGTTCGGGATGCGAGTTTTCGGGGTTCGAGCTGCGGGATATTCTTGCGGATATATATTTTTTTAAAATTTAAATACTATTCTGGAGTTGATAAAGAGTCCATCTTTGTGGTTGTCTATCACTTCATTGATGAAGGCTCCTGTGTTAAAATACTGTATTCCTGTATTAAAGGTTAAAAACTTATTGATCTTATAATTAAAGCTTCCTAAGAAAGCAGTTCCTATGTATCTCTTTTTTGAGTTTGAGGATGGCAGGTTTAATGTTCCGCTCGGTCTGTAAATCCCGTCCTGGGTAGAATATCTCCAGTTGAAAACGACATCTGCCTGTACGGTTATTTTTTCACTCAAATCTACGGTTGCATAGGGATGAATATCAATTAAATTCACCGGGCCGATCTGAGGATTGAATCCAAAATACCCTCCTTTCGGATACAGGGGATTGAATGTTCCCAGTTTTCCGTCTCCTTTATTGCTGTCACCTGAGATATAATCGTTTCTAAGATTGATGGTTGGTTTTCCCTTTACATTTTCAAACATATACCCGATGTCTGCAGAAGCCGTCCATGCGCTGATATTTCCTTTATTAAAGTTACCGAACTGATAAGCAGCTTCAAAATTATAGATAAATCCTCCTCCATATCTCCAGAATCTCCCTCCTAAAGTATGTCTGTTTTCATCAGAAATTCCATCTTCAAAACGTACATCTTTTCTATGAATTCCTAAATAATATAATTCAAGGTTTCCGCTTCTGGGAATAATCAAGGTGTTGTAACTTCCCCAAAGGTTGATGGATTTTGAGGATTTATTGTCAAATGCTCCGGGACTGATTTCACTGGCAGCCATCATAAAGGCATCTGATCTGAAGTTTCCTCTTTTGTACATGAATTTCAATCCGTCAAAATAGAGTCTTAAATTCGGACCTTCTCTTACTGAAATCAGCCTTCCGCTTCCATAATCCAGTTCTTGTCTTCCGGCACGTACCGTCAGTTTTTCTTTGTCATTTTTCAGGATATCTACATCAATGAAAAGATTCTGAATATTCAAATGATCTTCATCAATCGGTCTTGGGCCGTTTTTTCTACCATTTTCCCATGCACTTCTCACCTGTCCGAAAATTCTTACCCGTGAGCCCAGGTGCAAATCTGCATGTACATTGTATCTTTGAATCAGAAAAGGATTACTTCCAATGTCCATTCTCCCCCAATCTTCATTATTAAAATCTACAAACTCCAGTCTTGCTTCTCCTCCCACCGACAGATAATTGTTATTTTTTTCGGCAAGCGGAATATATTTTATGGAATTATAAAAAGTCTTTGCAGAGTCTTTGTATGCAGCATAATCTTCATCAAACCTCATCAGTTTGAACTGTGCAGAAAGCTGGGCTGGAATAAAAATCTGCAACAAAAGCACAATGGCAATCAGTTTTTTCATGATTATTTCTTGGTTAAAAAATTATCAACTGAGTATTTCCCAGCCCCCATAAACAGTAAAAACAGATAACATAAGCTATACATAAAAGGAGTATCTTTTACCAGTAATGCATCATTCCAATGGAGAATAAAATATCCTGTAAGCGTTACAGCCAAAATGGGTAATACTGCTATTCTCGTGAAAAAACCAAAGATCACAAATACCGGAAATACCAGATTGGCCGCATCAGCAAAAAGACTGTTGAAAGCTTCCGGAAGATGCAATGGATTCGGAACCTGCTCTGCTTCTGAAACACCTATTCCTAATTTTTTTAATCCGTGGGCTATGATTAATTCTACAGAAAGTAAGACTCTGAAAACTAGAAGCGCGATGTCTGTTAATTTTCCTGGCGGATTGGTATTGGTGATGATGTGGATTAGCTTTTTCATGATCTAAATGGAATTTTTAAGAGTGAGTTTGATTGAGGAAATTTTGTTTAACCGCAGATTACACGGATTGGCACAGATGATTGTGAATATTTTATGTTGTTGATGGCTTTACGTGTAAGACCACCCCGTCAAAAATTCTTTGAATTTTTGACACCCCTCCCTTGGAGGGGAATTTTTACCCCTTCAGTTGTAATATTTGTCTAAGTATTAAAGGGGATTCTACGAGCTTATCTGTTATTTTGTTTGATAGCCTCCGTAATATTTTACCGGTGACCAGTCCGGGATTACGGGAAGAGGTGCGGGAGCAACGGTTTTGTAAGTATTGTCTCCATACACTACTTTTCCGTCTACAATGGTCAGTTTTGAAGTGATGTTTTTAATTTCTTCATCATTGACCATGAAATAATCTTTATCTAAAATGGTAAGATCTGCAAAATATCCCTTTTGTATTTTCCCTTTCTGATAGTCTTTTATTAATTCGTATCCGCCATAGGTAGAAAGTGATAAAGCTGTTTTCCTGTCTAAGGTATTTTCTTTGCCCATTACCTGGTTTCCTCCGATTGTTTTTCCTGTTGTGATCCAGTATAAAGCAACCCATGGATTGTAGCTTGCTACTCTGGTTCCGTCTGTTCCCAATCCTACGGGAATTCCCATTTCGAGCATTTTTTTCACTGGTGGAGAAGCTAAAGCTGGCTTTTTACCATATCTGTGGATGAAACTTTCGCCCTGATAAGCCATTCTGTGCTGTATGGCAATTCCACCACCCATTGCTTTTATTCTTTTCATATTGTCTTCAGTAACGGTTTCGGCATGATCAATAAACCAGACTAGTCCGTTCAAAGGGGTTTCTTTGTTGACCTCTTCAATGACATTTAAAAATCTTGTGATACTTTCATTATAGGTTGCGTGAATTCTGAAAGGCCATTTATTTTTAACCAAAAGACTTACTACTTCTTTCATATTTTTTTCCATGGTTGCAGGAAGTTCCGGTCTTGGAAAAAGGAAATTTTCAAAATCTGCTCCATCAGACACCAGGTTTTCCCCTCCTCCATTAACGTGATAATCTATTTCATTGAAATCGTTGTGGCCATGATCGTCAATCTCTACCATTCCAATCCATTTGGTGTAATCTGCCAGCTCAGATCCTTTCTTCTGAGCAAATAAATAGTAAGGTAAACGAACGGTAATTTTTCCTTCTTTGTTCAGCTTGTCTGTCGTTCCATAATCATCAGGGAAATTCTGGAATCCTCCTCCTGCATCCATTACAGCCGTTACACCCAATCTGTTCAGTTCCGTCATATACTGAAGGGTAGAATTTACTTTTTCTTCTTCTTTCAACTCCGGTAGTTTTGCCAATGTTGAATAAAGAATAAATGCGTTAGGTTCTGCCACCAGCAAACCTGTAGGGTCTCCGTTGTTGTCTTTCTCAATTAAACCTTGTGTAGGATTAGGTGTTTCTCCGTTGATATTGAGTTCTTTTAATCCGGCTTTATTTAACCATGCTTTTCCGTAAAGGTACATGATGAAAGTGGGTACATTTCCTGTTGCTTCATTTATTTCAGCCAGGGTAGGAAGTCTTTTTTCTTCAAACTGATATTCATTCCAGCCTCCAATCACTCTTACCCATTGTCCTTTTGGGGTTCTCTGAGCCTGTTCTTTCAGCATTTCCAAGGCTCTTTTTAAAGATTTCACTCCATCCCAGCGAAGTTCCGTATTATAAAATCTACCACCGCGAATCACATGCAGGTGACTGTCAAACAATCCAGGGATCACTCTGTTTCCTTTGGCATCAATGACTTTTGTATTGCTGCTTTTTAATTTTAAAATCTGGGCGTTCGTTCCGGTTTGTAAGATTTTGTGGTCTTTTATAGCTACAGCCTGTACTTCGGGATTTTTATCATCCATTGTTGTGATCTTTCCATTGGTAATAATCATGTCTGCTTTTTGAGCGTTCAGGATTCCTGTCCCTAAAACTGTTGAAAGTATAAGTGTATTCAGTAATTTCATTATTTCAATATTTAAGTTTGAAGATTTCGGCAGGCTTTCAGCCTGCCGAAACAGACCATTAGTGTTTTAACATTTCCTGAGCGTACTGAATTCCGATACCGTAAGCTCCACCGTGTTTTTTCATCAGATCATTAACCGGTTTGTAAGTTTCTTTTCTTGCCCAGTCTCTCTGAAGTTCCAATACATACTGAACAGAAGTAATAGGATGTGCTCCCGCCTGTACCATACGGGTAATTGACTGATCGTGAGCTTCTTTAGAAATATCACCTGAAGCATCTGTTACCACATATACATCATAACCTTCGTCAATAGCTGATAATACTGGTCCTACGATACATACGCTTGTCCATAATCCCGCGAAAACCAGTTTCTTTTTATTCTTTCCTGTAATGGCTTTGTGAGCGTTAAGATCTTCCCAGGTATTCATCGTAGTTCTGTCTACATATCAGCTTGTTGCTTGAGGGTATACTTCTGAAATTTCAGGGAAAACAGGTCCGCTGAATGATTTTTCTGCCACTGTTGTTACTACTGTAGGAACATTAAAAATCTTTGATCCTCCAGCTACAAGTGCCACATTGTTTCTTAATTCTTCCATGCTGATACTTTTTGTTGCAAAAGCCATCTGTCCTTCATGGTCTATTAATACCACGGCATGATTGGTAGGATTTAATAATGATTTTCCAGGGTTTTGAGCTGACGCAGTTAAGGATAATAAGCCTGCTGCAAATGATAGGATTAATTTTTTCATAATGATTTAATTTAAGGGTTGTTATTTCTGTTTAATTTTTATTATAGTGTCATTGGTACGTCCATTACAAGGATTTCTGTACCTTCTTTTAGTACTTTGATATTGATATTCTGAATATCCCATACTCCGAATCCATCACGTTCTTCCAAAATCTCTCCGCCTATTTCGGCGCTTCCTTTCAGAATGAAAACATAAATTCCGTTTCCTTTTTTCTTAATCTGGTAAGGTATTTCTGTATTCTGATCAAACGTTCCCAGATGAAACCAGGCATCCTGGTGAATCCATACTCCTTCGTCATCCGCATTGGGGGAAAGGATCTGCTGAAATTGATTATGTCCTTTCGTTTTGTCTAAAGTAATCTGATCATATCTTGGCGTAACATTTCTTTTTTTCGGGTAGATCCAGATTTGAAGGAATTTTACAAGCTTATCACTGTTTTTGTTGAATTCGCTGTGCATGATTCCTGTTCCTGCACTCATCACCTGGATGTCTCCGCTTCTGATTACTGCCGTATTTCCCATGCTGTCTTTATGTTCAAGGTCGCCTTCCAAAGGAATACTGATGATCTCCATATTGTCATGAGGATGTGTTCCAAAACCTCTTCCTGCTTCCACTTTATCGTCATTCAGAACTCTCAGTACTCCGAAGTGCATTCTTTCAGGATTGTAATAATTGGCAAAGCTGAAAGTGTGCTGGCTCAACAGCCATCCGTGGTCTGCTTTTCCTCTTGAGTCTGCTCTGTGGATGACAGAGTTTTCTTTTATTTTTGATTCTGTATTGGGAAGATGATTATATCCGATTGGTTCTAATGGTTCAATCTCATCGATCTCATTTTTCATAGTGTTCGCCAGAGAAGCTGATGCTACAAACATTCCTGTTCCCAATAATCCTTTCTTTAAAAAATCTTTTCTGTCCATATCAGATTGTTATTTGTTCTTGTTTGATAGGACAAATTTAGAGAGACCGGAAACCCTGCACATTTAACTAGTTTAATAAATGAGTTTAAAGCAAAAAAAAAATGCCGGATACGTTTGTATCCGGCAGTATGATCATATTTAAAGTTCCTGGGAAGTCTAGAGTATTTGATAATAACCCTGTTTAGATTCCTACGGAATGACAAACTGTATGGAGAGAGAAAGCGTACTATTTGTCATTCCGTAGGAATCTCACTTTCTTATCAGTATTAATTATTGAGTTGATAAAATAAAGGAAAGGAGTCTTAAAATCTGAAAGATTATTTTTCCTTTGAAGCAAGACGCTTTCTGATAGTGCTGACAAACTCTTTTGAAACCCCAAGATAGGAAGCGATGTAATACTGTGCTACTCTTTGCGGGATTGAAGGATATACTTTGATAAATTCAAGATATCTGTCTGATGCGGTCTTGGAAATGGTATTTACCAAACGGCTCTGCAATGTTGCCAGATTTCTCTGAACCAGCATTCTGAAAACTCTTTCCAATTTTGGAATTTCCTGCAGCAGTTTTTCTTTGGTTGCAGGATTCAGCATATAGATTTCCGAATCTTCCAGCGTTTCAATATAAACTTTTGAAGGTTTCTGCTCCTGAAATGAGGCAATATCGCTGATCCACCAGTCTTCAATGGCAAACAGCAGCGTAACTTCGGAACCATTATCATCCAAACAATACATTCTTATACATCCTTTGTGAATATAACCTTCAAACTGGCAAATCTCTCCTTCCCTCAGTAAAACGGTCTTCTTAGGAAATGACTGGCATACCAGTAGATCTGTAAATATTTTTTCTTCTTCGGGAGTGATTGAGATAAATCGTGTAATGTTTTTGATGATATTTTCAAACATAATGTCAGGTTTATCCCTGCAAATTAGGAAAAAGACTGTAAACTTCATTCTTTAAAAGTCCACTTCCTCCTCCATAATGATCGATTACTTTAACATCTTTATCTAATCCTGAGCAAAATATTTTAATATCTTTTTCAAAATCTTCCTCAAGCCCGGAACTTAAAAGAACAATATCTACAGTGTTCTCTTTTATATATTCGTAGCAGAAATTTTCATCACTTTGTATTTCGGCAGTCCAACCTTCGTTATTTTCTATAATTCTTTTTAAAGTATCGAGAATTTCCTGATTCTTTCCAATGACTAAAAAATGTAATGTTTTCATTTTGTTCAATATTTATATTGTTTGTGTAAAGGCTAAAATGAAGAAATGACAAAGAGGCGAATAAACAAAATAATAAATCTCTTAAATTCTCCAATTAAAAATCCAGAATTCTTTTCCAATAACTAAATACAATATTTAGATTCCTGCGAAATGACACAGTGTATGGATAGATAAGGTGCTTAGTTTGTCCATTCCGCAGGAATCTACACTCTTACACTCTCACTCAAATTCTCCCACTCAACACCCCAAATCTCACACCTCACACCCTTTCAAACTCGCCCACCCAAAACTCGAAACCCGCATCTCGCTCCATCCTACAAATGTTTGTTCCCTGTGATTTTCAGTTCGTTCAGGTCTAATTGGGATTCTGCTTTTCTTATTTCATCTTCACTGAAGCGTTTTTCACGTTTCATCTGGAACAGTTCTTTTCTCTGCAGGGCAAATATATCCAGCATTACATTGTGATATTCTGCCATATCATTTCGTCTGTTGGTACACATTTCCAAAGAACTTAAATGATTCTGATGAAGTTGGATATCAGTTTCCAAAGCTTTTTTAAAATTCTCAAGCAGACTATTTCTGTTCACCAATTCATTATATTCTTTATCAAGTTTTTGGACGGCAAGCTTATCCAGTCTCATTTGAATTCCGGCCTGCTGTTCATGAGAAGGAAGAATAGGATCAATCTCTTCAATTTTTGTCAGCCTGATCACCAAAGGCAGTGTCAATCCCTGAAATACCAATGTCACAAAAATAACGACAAATGTGATAAAAATAATCAGGTTTCTCATGGGAAATTCGGCCTGACTGTTCATCATTACCGGAATAGACAGAGCTGTAGCTAAAGAAACAACTCCTCTCATTCCTGCCCATCCTATAATCAAAGGATTTTTCCATCCCGGACTCGGATCACGGCGGGCTTTTTCACTCAGCCATCTTGGAATATGAGCTACAGGATAAATCCATAACAAACGTACTACAATGACGATCAAACTTATAATTAAACCATATTTGATACCTTCCATTAATGAAACTTCTCCCAATCCATTGATAATATCCGGAAGTTCCAGCCCTATTAATACAAAAACCAAAGCGTTCATTACAAATATCAGGGTATTCCAGACTCCTGTCATATTGATTCTTGTGGTTCCTGTTTTAAAAATTTCATGAGCACGAAACGACATAAATAAACCTCCGCTCACCACAGCCATAACTCCCGAAAAATGAAAATGTTCTGCAGAAAGAAACAGAATATAAGGTGTAATTACTGTAATAGCAGCATCAATGGCAGGTGTAGTAGGTAAAAACCTGTGAATGGCATAAAAAATATGAGCCCCCGCAATTCCTATTACAATTCCCATTCCTGCTACCAGAAAAAACTGTCCTGTTGCTTCATGCATCGAGAAAGCTCCTGTCATTACCGCAGCCAAAGCAAATCTGAAAACAATCAGTGAAGAAGCATCATTAATCAGACTTTCACCTTCCAGTATTGCAAGAGTACGTTTTGGAACTTTTAATCCTTTTAAAACCGTTGTGGCAGCAACTGCATCCGGTGGTGAAACAATTCCTCCCAATAAAAAACCCAATGCCAGGGTAAATCCGGGAATCAACATCTGTGAAGTATAGGCAACCACCAGCGAGGTCAGAAATACCAGACCAAAAGCCAGCAGACTGATGGGACGTTTCCATTTCCAGAAATCATTCCATGAGGTATACCAGGCTGCTTCGTACAGAAGTGGAGGTAAAAAAATTAAAAATATAATCTCCGGATCCAGCTTTAAAACAGGAACTCCCGGAATAAAACTAATTCCTAATCCGGCAAGCACCAGAAAAATAGGATAAGCAATTTTAATCCGTTGTGCCAGCATGACCAGCATCATGACGAGTAATAAAAGTCCCAGTATTAAAAGTAGTTGTTCGTGCATAGTTTTTCAGAAGTTTGATTTCAGATTCTGGTTATCTAGGTTTTGGCTAAAGCCAGTGGTATATATTTTTTTTTAAGGTGGGCTAAAGCCCACTGCTATTGAATGTTTATTAATTTATTTAGATTCCTACGGAATGACAAACTGTACCGATAGATAAAGCGCAGTATTTGTCATTCCGTAGGAATCTCACCATTACTTAAACACTTTAAGCATTATTAAAAATTATAAATAATTCAAAATTAAAATACTTATTTAAATAGTATTGAGTTGGCCAATTCCATTTCTTCCTCATTAATAGAATGTCCGAAATTGGCATATACTTTTTCTGTTACCTCAGCGTTCATTTCTCTTAAAATATTGGCTGTAGCGTATACTCTTTCTACAGGAACGTGAAAATCAGGATTGCTGGTTCCCAGAAAAACAGGGGTTCCGGCAAAATCTCCTTTATAGTTTTCACGATTGATCTTATCACCTATCACTCCACCAATAATAGCTGCTGCTCCACCGAACTTCTGAGCATTGCGGGCCAGAAACTCAAGGGTAAGACAGGCGCCCTGAGAAAATCCGAAAAAGTATATATTTTCTGGTTTAATTCCTGAGTTTACAGCTGCTTTTACTGTTTCTTCAACCATTTCAATGGCTGATGACAACCATGGTTCGTTTTGCTCTACCGGGGCTATAAATGAAAAAGGATACCAGGTGTGATTCAAAGCTTGCGGGGCTAATAAAGCATAGTCTTTTACATTTAAATGTTGAGATAAACTCAGAATATCCTGAGCGCTTCCTCCACGTCCATGAATCATAATCAAAGCTTTTTCTGCCTGATTCAATGGAATTCCTGCTGTTTTTATATTTAAAATATGACTCATTATTTCTATCTGAATTTTTCTGTTGGATAATTAATTACGGGAAGAACTTCTGTCAGACGTTCTCTTCTTTTTTCAAACTGCGGCGGCAACTGCAAATCTTCTCCTAAAAATGCGGCTTCTTCATCTACATCGAACCCGGGACCTGAAGTGGCAATTTCAAACAAAACTCCACCCGGCTCTTTAAAATATACGGAGGTGAAATATTTTCTGTCTTTTACTTCAGTATGCTCCAGACCATATGCATTTAAGCGTTTTACCATTTCAAGCTGAGATGCTGCATCCGGAGTAGCAAATGCTACATGGTGAACGGTACCTCTTCCTGCCAATCCTTTCAATGCGCTGGGTGTAGACAACAGATCTACATATTTCCCCGGCATATTCTCTGTTCCCAATCTCAGTCTGTCAGGAGTTTCCTTAATTATTTTATGATCCATCTGAGTGGTCAGAAGAGCGGCCGTTCTTTGATAGTCATCCTGCCAGATTTCTACGTGATGGATTCCTTTAATGGCATAATCTTTAGGAATATAACCATTGTAATATCCTTTTCTTTCGTCCTTATCATTAAAAACCAACTCCAGACCCAGCCCGTCAAAATCTTCAAGATAAATAAAAACTTCATCCGAGAATCTTTGCTGCGGCTGTTTAAAAGGAATATTAAACTGTTCCAGACGGCTCATCCAATAATCCAGAGCATCTATAGAAACTGAAAATGCCGTTGTATTGAGCATTCCTTTACCATGTCTGCCATTGATCAGATCCTTACCATACGGAAAAGTAGTCATAATCGTTCCCGGTGTTCCATATTCATCCCCGAAATAAAAATGATAAACATCCGAGTAATCAAAATTAACCGTTTTTTTGACCAATCGAAGTCCTAAAACTCCGGTATAAAAGTCTATATTTTCCTGTGCATTTCCGGTAATTGCCGTAACGTGATGCAGTCCTGTGATAAGTTTCATTCTGTTGATAATTGTTAATTGATTATTATGATAGCATGCGAGATTTCGAGATTTGGGGTTCAGGTTGATGCTTTCGAGAGCAGTTTTATTCATCTTTTGTCTTTCATCTTTGTTTTTAGCTTGAGACTCTCAACCTCTCAAATCCCCAATCCTCAAAATGTCAAGATTCTTTTACAAAAGGTTACATAAAAAATTTAGATTCCTTCGGAATGACAAAGTGGACGGATAGATAAAGTGCATAGTTTGTTCATTACGTAGGAATCTACGCTCCCACCCTTGTACTCTCATACGCTCTCACCCTCTTGCCCGAAAACTTATTCACCCGAATCCTGAAAACTCGCATCCCAGCTCTCAAACTCACTAGAGTTCTTCCTTCAACCAAACATCATTGTATTCTTCCGGATGACGTTTGAACTGTGCGTGAACATACGGACACAGTGGCAGAATCTTTAAATCATTTTCTCTTGCATAGGAAACCAGTCTTTCCAGTAAGATTTTAGCAAAGCCTTTACCTTCATATTCCGGATTTACTTCAGTATGATAGACCGTCAGTTTTTTTCCAATGACTGAAATATCCATTTTACCTGCTTTTTTATCGTCTGAGAAAAGCTGGATCTCCCCTTTTCTTCCTTCTAAAACTATTTCTGTTCTTTCCATTTTTTTGTTTTTAATTCTTAATTCAAAATTAGCATTTTTATCAGTGCTGGCCGATGATCTATGATAAGTTCGGAAGTACTCCTTCTATTTTCTCACGCATTCCTTCATACTGTGCAGGAAGCTTCAGGTTGGTTCCCAACTCATTCAAAGGTTCATCTACTGTGAATCCCGGGTTATCGGTTGCAATTTCAAATAAAACCCCTCCCGGCTCCCGGAAATATAATGAATAGAAATAATCTCTGTTGATCTTCGGAGTGATGCTCAATCCTGCAGATAATGCTTTCTCACGATATTCCATCAGAACATTGTCATCTTTTACCCTGAAGGCAATATGGTGATTGGTTCCGGCAGCATTTCTTCCCGCAGGAATAGTATCGTTTTCAATAATATCGATAAGATTAGCCGTATCGATGGCATCAGTGGCGAATCTGTATCTTTCTCCTTCCTGTTTCTGCAAATCGTACCCTAAAACATCAGTCAGAACTTTGATTGTAGGATCTGCTTTTTTTAAGGTTAAAGTTACATTATGGAAACCTTTCAAGGCATATTCATCTTTAATATCATCAGTTGTCCATACCTTTCTGTTATCTTCACTTGCAGGTTCTATAAACTGTAACTGAAGACCGTCCGGATCATTGAAAGAGATCATTTTTTCTCCAAAAACTTCTCCTTCATTCACATTTACATTAAAGTTTTGCAAACGGTTTTTCCAGAATTCAAGGCTTCCTTTGGGTACTGAATATCCAATATGGGTAGCCAGTCCGCTTCCATTATTTCCTTTACCAATTCCTTCCCACGGAAAGAAAGTAAGGATGGTTCCCGGTGTTCCGTTTTCATTCCCAAAATAGAAGTGATACGTTCCCGGATCGTCAAAATTCACTGTTTTTTTCACCAGTCTTACTCCTAAAACCTGAGTATAAAAATCTAAATTTCTTTTGGCATTGTCTGCAATTGCAGTAATATGATGCAGACCTAATATTCTATTGTCCATTGTATTTAATTTTTATGCTAAATTACAGTGAACAGAAATGCTGCACATTTAACTAGTTTAATAAATGCAAATGCTTTATTTCGGCTAACATTCTTATTATACTTTTAAAATGAGAACGCAAAATCACTTTTACACAATTCTTAAAAATTTAAGTTTATTTTATCTTTTCCACAACATCAATTAAGATATGATTTCAGCATTATTTGAATAGAAAAATATAAAACGAATGTATTTTTTAAAAAAAAAATTGAAAATACAAACACTCAATATATTGATTTACAATACATTGAATCATCAACAATAAATTAATATTTAAAATGTCTACTTTTTTAGTGGACTAATAGGAATTATATTATATATTTGCAAACGTATTCAGGAAATAAAACAAAATGAAGGCAGAATTCAAAAATAATTCAATTAAGAAACATACCATCAAAAATATGATGAAGGATATCTGTATGCCTGTGCATCAAGAATACTGTGGTTGACCTTACTTTTATTTAGACATATTTTAAAGGCTTTACCACGTGGTAGAGCCTTTTTTTATTGAACACAACAACATTAAAAAAAATAAAAATGAACAATTCTAAAAACAAATGGTTGATTCCATTGGCTTTTACAAACATCTATGTGATATGGGGAATTACGTTTTTAGCTATTTCATTTGGCTTAAAAGGTTTTCCGCCATTTATTCTTTCAGGATTAAGATTTCTGGTTGCCGGGATTCTGATGATAGGATATCTTCTTTCTAAAGGAGAAAAAGCAAATTCTCTGATCAACTGGAAAAAAAATACAATTACCGGTATTCTTATTCTTACCGGAGGAACAGGTCTTGTAGCCTGGGGAGAACAATATGTAACGGCTTCAGAAGCGGCAATTTCTATTGCAACCGGCCCGTTCTGGTTTATTGCAATCGACAGAAAAAACTGGAAATATTATTTCTCGGATAAATTTATTCCGATAGGATTGGTTATTGGATTTGCAGGATTAATTATGTTTTTAAAAGGCAGCGTAAATTCAAATGCAGCGCATGCCATTGCTGACGGAAATCTTCGTATTACGGCATTTGTTGTATTAGGTCTAAGTTCCATCGCATGGGTACTGGGATCTTTATATTCAAAGAAAAATCCAGCTTCTCAATCTACCTTTATGAATATCGCTCAACAGCTTATAGTAGCGGGATTAGCTTCATTTTTAATTGCTTTTATAAGAAAAGAATGGACTGGTTTTTCAGTTTCTGATGTTCCATTATCGGCATGGTTTGGAGTCCTATTTTTGATCTTCTTTGGATCGATAGTCGCTTATTTGTCGTACATTTGGCTTCTGTCCGTAAAACCCGCTGCCTTGGTAAGCACCCACACCTATATCAATCCTATTGTAACAGTGATTGCAGGGTGGATTGTTGCCGGCCAAAGCATCAATGGAGGTCAGCTGTATGGCTTATTCATCATATTGCTGGGAGTACTTCTAACGAATGTCACCAAGTATTTCAGACTTTCAAAACGGTCAAAGGTAAAAATCAGAAGAGTAAGAAGATTTTTTAACAGAGCAGGCAGACCATATCAGCCTATTTAAACAGTATACAAAATCAGAATGATAGAGATCAGAAACATATCGAAAACATTTCACCAGAAAAAACAGTCCTTTAAGGCATTGGATAAGGTGAGTTTAAATATAGAAAAAGGAGATATTGTAGGAATCATTGGTTTTTCGGGTGCAGGAAAAAGTACCCTGATCCGTACAGTCAATTTACTGGAAAGACCGGATGAAGGACAAATTATTATTAATGGAAAGGATTTTACCAAACTTAGCTCCAAACAACTGGCTGAAGAGCGTAAAAAAATCGGGATGATCTTCCAGCATTTCAATCTCCTTTCTTCAAGAACTGTTTTTGATAATGTGGCTCTTCCTTTGGAACTGGATCACAGCAGTAAAGATGAAATCAAGAGAAAAGTCAACGAACTACTGAAGGTCGTAGGGCTTGAAGATAAAGCCAATGATTATCCCAGAAGTCTTTCGGGTGGACAGAAACAGAGGGTAGCGATTGCAAGGGCTTTGGCCAATGATCCCCACCTTTTGCTTTGTGATGAAGCAACCAGCGCACTGGATCCGGCTACAACGCAATCTATTCTTCAGCTTTTAAGAGATATCAATCAGAGACTGGGAATTACCATCCTTTTAATTACCCACGAAATGGAGGTCATTAAAGCGGTCTGCAACCACGTTGCCGTGATCGACAAAGGAAAATTATTAACAAAAGGAACTTTAAGCGAGATTATTTCGGACAAAGAAAACCCGATTATCCGCCAGTTTATAAATTCAGACATCATGACCCTGCCACAGGAACTCAGCAGCAGACTGCAGAAAGAACCAAAAGAAGGTTTATTTCCGCTGGTCGAAATAGAACTTAATGAAAACATCAGTGTTGAACAGATTCTTTCAACATTATATAATCAATATAAAATTCCTTATAAGCTTCTAAAAGCAGACGTAGAGTATTTTGGAGATTCCAATTTCGGAAAACTTCTGCTGCAGCTTCAGGGTGAGGCCGAAGAAAACCAACAGGCGATCTATTATTTCAACCAAAATAAAATTCAAAATACAGTAAAAGGATATGCTTAGTGATACGGTAATTGCCCTTTTGGCAAAAGGAACCTGGGAAACGGTTTATATGACATTTTTATCCGGATTTTTTGGATTTGTGCTGGGCCTTCCGGTAGGAATCATGTTATTTTTAACCAGAAAAGGACAACTGCTGGAAAATGCAGCCTATCATAGAGGTTTATCTATTCTGGTCAATATTTTCCGTGCTATTCCTTTTATTATTCTGATCGTGTGGATGATTCCTTTTACTAGGATTCTGGCGGGAACTTCTATTGGAGTAAATGCAGCTTTAGTTCCGCTAAGTGTGGGTGCAGCTCCGTTTATTGCAAGACTTGTGGAGAACAGCCTTATTGAGGTTCCTCATGGTCTTATAGAAACGGCAAGAGCACTGGGCGCTTCTCCTTTACAGATTATCAGAAAAGTATTGCTTCCTGAAGCACTTCCTTCTTTAATCAACAATGCTACAATCACTTTGATTACGTTGGTAGGTTATTCTGCGATGGGTGGTGCTGTAGGTGCGGGCGGACTTGGACAGGTTGGTTACCAGTACGGTTATATCGGCTATGATATTGTCATTATGAATACAGTATTGATACTTCTTGTTCTGCTGGTTTTCATCATCCAGTTTATGGGTGATAGGTTGTCAAAAAGATTTGATCACAGGTAGTTTTGAGTGAGAGAGTTTGAGGGCTTGAGAATATGAGAGTATAGAAAGCTATTAATTTAGTCATTTTGTTCTCTGTCTTAATCCATTTTAAATAAAAAATAGAATGAAAAAAATAAAAATTTTTGGTGTAATAGCTGCAGGAATATTACTGTTCAGTGCTTGCTCAGGAAGAAAAGATGATCCGAACTTTATCCGTGTGGGGATTACCTATGGTCCGGAACAGGAAATTGCTGAGGTTGCCAAAAAAGTAGCTAAGGATAAATATAATCTGGAAGTGGAGCTTATTCCTTTTAATGATTATGTAGTTCCCAATGAAGCCCTGACAAACGGTGATATTGATGCCAATGCTTTTCAGCATCTTCCTTATCTGACAGAACAGTCCAAGCAGAGAGGATACAACCTAGTACCAGTAGGAAATACATTTGTCTATCCTATTATAGCCTATTCAAAAAAGATTAAAAATATCAGCCAGCTGCAGGAAGGAAACACGGTCGTTATTCCTAATGACCCAACCAATGGAGGACGCTCCCTGCTTCTTCTGCAGAAAGGAGGTCTTCTGAAATTAAAAGCAGGTGTAGGACTTCTGCCAAAAGTAACAGATATTACAGAAAATCCAAAACAGCTGAAGATCATGGAAATTGAGGGAGCACAGATTCCAAGAGTTTTAGATGACAGAGATGTTGTTGTGGGGATTATCAATAATAATTTTGCCGCTCAGGCAGGATTAGATTCTGAAAAACAGGGCATCCTTGTTGAAGATAAAGACTCACCCTATGTGAATCTTGTGGTGGCCAGACAGGATAATAAAAACAGTCAGAAAGTAAAAAACTTTGTAAAAGCCTACCAGTCGCCGGAAGTGGAAAAGAAAGCCAAAGAGATTTTCAAAGGCGGGGCTGTGAAGGGATGGGATTAATGAGTTGGAGGGTTTGAGAGTGGGTGAGTTTGAAATGCGAGATTCGAGGCGCGCGGTTTCGGGATGAGAGTTTGAGAATAGGAAGATTTGAGATTGTAAGAGCGTAGATTCCTTCGGAATGGACAAACTACGCGCTTCAACTATACGTCACCTTGTCATTCCGTAGGAATCTAGACACTGTGTTTAGAGCGTTGTAGGATTCGAGGTAAGAGTTTGAGATTAGAAAGGTTTGAGATTGTAAAAGCGTAGATTTCTTCGAAATGGACAAACTACACGCTTTGCCTATATGTCCACCTTTTCATTCCGTAGGAATCCAGACACTATGTTTAGAGCGTTGTAGAATTCGAGGTAAGAGTTTGAGATTAGAAAGGTTGAGATTGTAAAAGCGTAGATTTCTTCGGAATGGACAAACTATGCGCTTTGCCTATACGTCCACCTTTTCATTCCGTAGGAATCCAGACAATGTGTTTAGAGCGTTGTAGGATTCGAGGTGCTTTTCCACCTATCAACTTCTATTTATATTTTTCGCCATTATAAATACAATATTCAACAATAAGCTGTCTGCAAATATGTGGGCAGTTTTTTATTCATTAAAATTTATTTTCTCAATTTGAGATAATAAAAAAATTTCTCTATTTTTGCTTTTAATCAAATAGAAAGGCATCATGTTAAAGAAAACCGTCATTATAAGTTTATTCACCTTTATTTCTGCTTCTTATATGGCTCAGACTAATACTACCGTTCCCGTTTATTTAGATGAATCCAAACCTGTAGAACAGCGTATTCAGGATGCATTATCAAGAATGACACTGGAAGAAAAAGTGGCAATGCTTCATGCACAGTCGAAATTCAGTTCACCTGGTGTTCCAAGATTGGGAATCCCGGAATTCTGGACCACTGACGGTCCTCACGGGGTACGTCCGGAGGTAATGTGGGACGAATGGGATCAGGCCGGATGGACTAACGACTCCATTATCGCCTACCCAGCCCTGACTGCTTTATCTGCTACCTGGAACAAAAAAATGTCATGGAACTATGGTAAAGCCTTGGGTGAAGAAGCCCGTTACAGAAAAAAAGATATCCTTCTTGGGCCTGGAGTAAATATTTACAGAACTCCACTGAACGGAAGAAATTTTGAATATATGGGTGAAGATCCTTATTTAACCTCAAAAATGGTAGTTCCTTACATCAAAGGGGTACAATCTAACGGTGTGGCTACTTCTGTGAAACATTTTGCCCTGAACAATCAGGAAATGTTCCGTCATACGAGCAATGTGAATGTAGATGACAGAGCGCTGTATGAAATTTATCTGCCAGCATTCAAAGCTGCAGTAACAGAAGGTGATTCATGGACAATCATGGGGGCTTACGATATGTACAAAGGACAGTACGCCAGCCAGAATCAATATCTGTTAAATGATATTTTAAAAAAGGAATGGAAATATAAAGGGGTTGTAGTCTCCGACTGGGGGGCTGTAAACAACACAGAACAGGCGATTCACAACGGTCTTGATCTGGAATTTGGATCGTGGACCAACGGACTTTCTGCCGGAACTAAAAATGCCTACGACAATTACTATCTGGCAAAGCCTTATCTTGACCTGATTAAAGCTGGCAAAGTAGGTACTACAGAACTTGATGATAAAGTAACAAGGTTACTTCGCCTTGCCTATAAAACAACAATGAACCGCAACAAACCTTTCGGGAATATCGCTTCAGAAGAGCATAAAGCGGTTGCAAAAGAAATTGGTGAAGAAGGAATCGTTTTATTAAAAAATCAGGGAAATGTTCTTCCGATTGATCTTAATAAAGCTAAAAAAATAGCAGTTATTGGAGAGAACGCTATTAAAATAATGACTGTTGGAGGGGGCTCTTCATCTTTAAAAGTGAAATATGAAGCTCTTCCATTAGACGGAATTAAATCCAGGTTTGGAAAGCAGGCTGATGTACAATATGCGAGAGGTTATGTAGGAGATATCGGAGGTGAATATAATGGCGTAAAATCCGGACAGGATTTAAAAGATACCCGCTCTGAGGCTGAATTACTGAATGAAGCTGTAGAATTGGCCAAAAAATCAGATTATGTGATTTTCGTTGGAGGTCTGAATAAAGCCGACTTCCAGGATAGTGAAGGAAACGACAGAAAGAGCTATGGACTTCCTTATAATCAGGATCATGTGATCTCCGCGTTGGCAAAAGCCAATAAAAACCTTGCCGTTGTTCTGGTGTCCGGAAATGCTGTAGCTATGCCGTGGATTAAGGAAGTTCCGACCGTTTTACAGTCGTGGTATCTGGGGTCTGAAGCGGGAAATTCAATTGCCTCTATTCTGGCAGGTGACGCGAATCCGTCAGGAAAACTTCCATTCACATTCCCTGTAAAACTTGAAGACAATTCAGCTCATCAACTTGGAGAATATCCTGGACAGAAAGATGAATTGGCTGCAGGAAAAGGTAAAGATCAGAAAAACCCTATCAATATCACTTACAACGAAGGCGTTTTTGTAGGCTACCGCTGGCATGATACTAAAAATATAAAACCTCTGTTCAGTTTCGGACATGGATTGAGCTATACGACTTTTGAATTCGGAAAGGCAAAAGCAGACCAGAACACCATTTCACAGGATGGTAAAATTACGTTTACAGTAACGGTGAAAAATACGGGTAAAAAAGCAGGCGCTGAAGTTGCTCAGCTTTATATCAGTGATTTAAAGTCATCAGTTCCGCGTCCTGCAAAAGAATTGAAAGGGTTTGAAAAAGTATATCTGAATCCTGGAGAACAGAAAGAAGTTACTTTCACCATTGATAAAACAGCTTTAAGTTTCTTTGATGCTCAAAAACATGACTGGGTAGCTGAACCGGGAGACTTTGAAGCACTGATTGGAAATTCTTCCGATGCCATTAAAACGAAAGTGAAATTTACACTTAAATAAAAACTGAGAGTTAAGAGTATAAACTCTATTTAATAATTATTTGATAGAATGCAAACAGATTCCAAATTGGGATCTGTTTTTTATTACCCCAGACCACACAATTTTCTCTATGCTCAAATTACGAAATCTGTAAGCTGTTATTTTTTTAACGCAAAAGAGCGCAATTCTTTTGGAAATAATTTTATGAAAAAAGTTCGCAAAGACGTTACACTCAGCAGAGACAAATACTCAGTTGCTAAGCGAAGTGCCGCTGCGACCGAAAAAGTATATACTGTAATTCAACTTTGCGAGCATTGCGTTTATACAGCAACTAATGTTCTACACTGTATGTGCGCCTTCTGATAAACCATGCGTTTATATGGTTCATAAAAAAGCAGATTCCAAATTGGAACCTGCTTTTATTTTTATCTAACAAATTTTAAATTACTTTCCTCCGCCAGCATTTTTCTCTACATCTGTTTTGGTATTTTCTTTTACCTTCTGGTTTCCGAAACGCTTCACAAACGTAAGAGAAACTCCGTACCAATCCCATTTTGAATACTCTCTGAAAGTCCCATCCTGGCTGTAAGTTGTGTTATCTCCATAAGGTCTTTTAAAAATATTCATCAGCTGCATACTCAATTCCATTTGGGTTTTCGGGAATATTTTGGTGACTGAAATATTATGAAATACATTGGTATTGTTCGCGTATGAATTTCCGTTGTTCTGATTGGCAAGTTCCACCCATGCACTCAGGTTAATATTTTTATTGAACAGATTGGTATAAGATACATTCGCAGAAGCTCCCCAATAACTGATATAGTCTTTGGCTCCCAGCTTATTTTTCTCATTAAAATCTTTATTATTAATATAGTACCAACCAAATCCGGCATTGACATTCAGTTTATTTTTCAGGAAATTTTGATTGGTATTGGCGAAAAGATAATATTTTTCAACTTTTCCATCAAAGTTTCCTGGTAATGAAACTGTTCTGCCATTTTCCGTTACATAAGTGGTCCAGTAATCCTGATTGGTATGCATATATCTTGCAGAAATAAAATACTTTTTCAGAATTCCGAATTTCAGATAAAGTCGGTCATTCGGATTGGGGTTCAGATAAAGGTTTCCTCTGGAATATGTTCCGTTAATTTCAGGCATTACAAAAGGATTAAACTCAGAATACCACGGTCTCCAGATGCTTCGGTTATAGGTAAGACTCAAATCAAATTTCTCTGAAAAACTATATTTCAGCAATAGATTGGGAAGAAAAGTTCCATAAGAATCTTTTCTCTCTGTACCCGCCACATCCTGTGTTACTTTATAATCAATGTATTCATATCGGATTCCGACTCTTGTTTCCAGTTTTTCGAAAAATGTTCTGCTGTAATTGGCATATAAAGAGCTCAGATGATCTTCATAATGGAATCTGTCATTCTTGGATAGATTGGCATATTCCGGTGTGGCATTATCAATACTGAATCCATAGAGCCTGTTAGGAATAACATGATTGTTCAATTCGGTTTTTCCTCCCACTTCCATGGTTCCGCCTGTCTTACCAAAAGGATGGGTATAATCAATTTTCAGATAATAATTACGCATTTGGTTTGTGCTGATAACTCCCAGCTGCTGATTGGTAATCACACCCTGCTTATTAATTTGTTTGTCAATCAAATTATCATTATTATCGCTTGAATAATTGGTACCCAAATTAATATCTAGAATCCTGTTCTTTTCTTTATCATAGTATTTATAGAAAGCATTGGTTCCTAAATTTCGGCTGAATCCCCAGTTATTCTGGCTTTGAAGAAAAGATTCACCGGAATCACCGTCTTTTCTGGTCATCCCGTCAGACTCTGCAGAAAGTAAATTTCTGTTCTGTGAATACTCCAGTACAAATCCGAAATTATTTTTATCATTGATTTCAAACTCTGAGGTAGAAGAAAGAGAAGGACTCTCATTTCTCATCACATTTTCCAGATTGAACTGGGTAAGCTTATTACCTTCAAATCGGTTATCCCAGGTCTGGGTTTTCTGCACATACGTTCCGTTATTATAACTTCCAATAAGGGTTTGGGTAAACTTTTTCTTGTGGTAATTCAGGTTAAAATTCGTGTATTGCGAATTTTTTGTACTTTGTCTGTTGTTCAGCGAGATACTTCCTTTCAATCCCTCATCATCTCTCTTTTTCAGGACAATATTGATTACAGAACCTGAAGTCTCATATCTTGATGAAGGGCTGGTAATGACTTCAATTTTCATCAGGTTATCAGCAGGAATCGTCTTAAGATATTCCTTTAATTCCTTCCCTGTAAAAACTGATTTTCTATCATTGATGTATACGGTGACCATCTGCCCTTCGGCTTTTACATCATCATTATTATCTATGCTTACCAAAGGCGTCATCCTAAGAACGTCCCATGTTGTATTTCCTGCCAGAATTGCACTGTTAGCTACATTAAATACAGTTCTGTCTACCTTAGATTCTACGGTTGGTTTTCTGGCAACCAGAGTTACCGCTTCTATTTCTTTTGTATTTCCTTTTACAGTATCCTTTGCTGCCGCGGCCTGAGCCTGCTGAGCCATTGCAAATGAACCTGCTAATATTGCTATTGGAAATAAGATTACTTTCATGTGAAATTATAGTTTTTTCTATAAGACCATTATCTTCACAAGTTTGTTACATCAAAAAGTAAAAAAAATAAAATAAATCCTTAATTCCCAACAAGATATAAACTAAAAACAAAAGCATAAACTTAAAAACAGTAAAAAATTTTCAATAAACCAACATAATAAAAATCACTTCCGTAATAAATATTCTTAAAAACATATTTTATCTGTAATTTAAATTTTATTGAAAAAATTTTCTATTTTGTCCTTGATGAGTGAATCTTTTATGATGAAAATAAATTGTTCCTTCATTAAATTCCAAAAGTCTTACCAACAAAAAAGCCCGGATCTCACCCGGGCTGCTAGCAATAGCAAATTTACAAGGAATAATATTAAAAAATATATGCTAGTTTAAATTTTCAAAATAATGAATAACGCCTACTTCAGGCAGACGACGCGGATCCTTATTAAAATCAGACTCTTTATTTTTGCTGTTTTCCAGAAAAGAATTACTGAAAAGCGCATAAGAAGGCTGCTCTGCCAGTCCGTTTTTCAAAAGCTGATGGGCTTCCACAATGGTTTTTCCATATAGCTTTCTGAAGTTTCCAATATTGTATTGTGAGAAAGATCCGTAATGAACAATAAACTTGAGAGCCAGATCAATTTGGGTGCTTAAACTCTTACTCAACTCCTCTATCTTCCTATTGAAGGCACTTCTCATCTTCCACAGCATTTTTGAAATGCTCTGATAAGACGGATTCTCATCATAACGGTAAAATAAAATGGCATCACCCTCAATCTCGGAAATTTCAAAATACTGATCGTTCACATCAATCAGTGTAGACAATAACTGTCTTACAATATACTCGCCTGTATACAATTTTGTATTGAACACAAATTCGGTAAATCCGCTGAAATCCGGAATTAAAATGATCCCCTCCTGTATATTTGTCTTCATAATGATAATGGATTAAAAACCTGCTTCATCATTACAGACGAAGCAGATTCAATTTTACTTTATTGCCATCCGCCACCTACTGAGCGGTAAAGTGCTGTTATAGCATTCAGTCTCTGGGTTTTCAGAGATGCCAGTTCCAACTCTGCCTGAAGTTTATTCGATTGGGCAATGATTACCTCTACATAAGTTGCTGAATTATATTTAAATAACAGATCAGCTTTCTTCACTGCCTCACCGGATTTCACAGCCAATCCTTCTGCAATTTTCTGCTGTTCTTCCAGTTTTTGGATCTGTACCAATGCATCAGAAACTTCAGCAACTGCTTTTAAAACAGATTGTTTAAAGTTGAGTTCCGCCTGATCTGCGACTACTTTAGACTGTTCATACTGTGTTTTCAGCTGTTTTCCATTCAAAATCGGTTGTGCAACAGCTCCTGCCACCATTCCGAAAAGTGATCCCGGAACGCTGAACCATTTACTGATCTGGAAGGCGTTTACACCTCCCTGCGCTGTAATATTCAACGAAGGATACATACTCATTTTGGCAACATGAATTGCGGCTGCACTTTTTCTTACCTCAAGTTCTGCCGTTTTAATATCCGGTCTGTAACTTAATAATTCTGAAGGAACTCCCGCCGCGATATGATCCGGAGACTGTACATTGTTCAGGCTTGCACTTCTTTCAATTTTCCCGGGCATTGAGCCCGTAAGCAGACTCAAAGCATTTTCCTGGGTTGTCACAGAGCTTTCAATCGCAGGAATTGATTTCAGGATCTGATCTTTCACAATTTCCTGCTGCTGCACTGCCAAAGCCGTTGTTAATCCCAATTCCTGTTGTTTAGTGAGAAACTTCAGGGTATTATCAGCATAAGCCAGATTGGATTTTGTAATCTCCAGCTGGGTATCCAGCATCAGCAGGTTATAATATCCCTGCACTACAGCAGATACCACTTGTGTTTTTACCGCCTTTGCTGCTTCCTGCGTTTTGAGATATTCTGCCAAAGCCTGTTCTTTCCTTCCTTTGATCTTCCCCCAGATATCGGCTTCCCATGAAAAACTAAGGGAAGTTGTATAATCTTCCATATATCTTTTTCCCATGAACTGCCCGGCCATCATTCCATTCATACTGTTATCTGAAGGACGGTTGATATTTGCATTGGCAGAAGCACTGATTGTCGGAATATTAGCCCATTTGCTTTGAGTATAAGCCAATGAAGCAAATTCTATCTGTTTTAAAGCGACCTGAAGATCATTATTCTGTACCATCGCTTTATCTATCAAGCCTACCAGAACCGGATCTTTGAAAAAATCTTTATAGCTGATTTTAGCAATATTTTCATTTTGATCCGTAACAATACTATCACTTCTGAAAGCTTCAGGTATTTTTACCTCAGGCTGTTCATATTTCTGTACTTTACAGGAAATTGCTGTTCCCGAAATGAACGCGATATATGCTATATTTTTAATTTTCATTTTTAAAATCATTTGAATTAATATTCCCAATCGGCATCCGTTACAACCTTTCCGTTGATTCTCTCATGCAAAGCCTGAAATACCACGAAAAGAACCGGAACCACAAAAATTCCTAAGATTGTCCCGAAAAGCATCCCTGAAATGGCTGCATATCCGATGGAATGATTACCCATCGCTGATGGTCCTACCACAAAGATCAATGGCAGTAATCCTGTAATAAATGCCAGAGAGGTCATTAAAATAGGACGCAAACGTGCTTTTGCCCCTTCTACAGCGGATGCAATAAGACTTTTCCCTGCTCTACGTCTTTGAATGGCAAATTCCACAATAAGAATACCGTTCTTCGCCAACAATCCGATCAACATTACCAAAGCAATCTGTACATAAATATTATTGGACAATTCCGCAAATGTAATTCCTACAAATACTCCTGAAAGCCCTACCGGAATAGCGATCAATACAGCCAATGGAAGGATATAACTTTCGTACTGGGCAGATAAAAGGAAGAATACAAACACAATACACAATCCGAAAATCATTACTGACTGTGAGCTTGAGCCTGCTTCTTCACGGCTCATTCCTTTGTAATCATAAGTATATCCCGGAGGAAGCACCTGCTTGCTCACCTCCTCAATTGCTGCCATAGCCTGTCCGGTACTGTATCCCGGAGCTGCCATCACCGTTAAATTAGATGAGTTAAACAGGTTGAAACGGTCTACCACTTCAGCTCCCGTTACCTGCTTCAGGCTTACCAGCGTGTTGATAGGGACCATTTGTCCTAAATTATTTTTAACGAAAATTCCGTTTAAGGATTCTTTATCCTGTCTTGTTTCCGGAGTAGACTGCACCAAAACTCTGTAATATTTCCCGAATCTGTTGAAATCCGAAGCCTGAATACTTCCGTAATATCCCTGCATCACTCCCAGTACATCAGAAACATTCACTCCCAGCTGAGCAGACTTCACTTCATCTACAAGCACTTCAAACTGCGGATACGTAACATCGAAGGTGGTAAATGCTACTGCTACCTCTGGTCTCTGCATCAAAGCTCCCATCATTCCATAAGAGATATTTCCTAAATTCTGAAGTTCTCCGTTGGTACGGTCCTGAAGCACAAGCTCCATCCCACTTGTATTTCCGAATCCATCTACCGTTGGGGTATTGATTACAAGGAAATTGGCTCTTTTATCCTGGGAAAGCATTCCCTGAGTTTGCCCAATGATATCATTGATATTATTCACAGCTCCTCTTTCACCTCCTTTTTTTAATTTAACGAAAATAGAAGCGGCAGAAGATGACATGGAACCACTGAATAAGTTTAATCCGTCTACTGAAATTACCTTGTCCACAGCAGGGTTTTTCATCAATAAATCTTCCGTATCGGAAACTACTTTTGAAGTTCTGTCCTTTGAGGCTCCCGGAGCAAGATTCGCTGTTACAATAATGAAACTCTGGTCTTCATCCGGAATAAATCCTTTTGGTGTTGTCATAGACATCCATGCAAACAGTCCACCGAAAGCTACAATAATGATCATGGCCACCCATTTTCTTTTTAAAAGGAACAGTACCGCTTTTCCATAACGGAAGGTCAGTTTATTGAAACTTGCATTGAAGCCTGCAAAAAAACGGTCTTTGAAGTTCATTTTTTCATGCGTTCCCGGATGGTGTTGTTTTAAAAATAAAGCACATAATGCCGGACTCAATGTCAATGCATTGATCGCTGAAATTACAATGGCAATGGCCAAGGTCAGGGCAAACTGCTGGTAAAATAATCCTGTGGATCCACTCATAAAAGCCACCGGAACGAATACGGCAGACATAATCAGTGTGATAGAAACAATCGCTCCTGTAATTTCACTCATTGCCGACATCGTAGCAGCTCTCGGGTTGAGTTTTTTATGTTCCATCTTAGCGTGAACAGCTTCTACCACAACAATAGCGTCGTCCACTACAATACCGATTGCCAAAACTAAGGCAAACAACGTAAGAATATTAATAGAGAATCCGAAAACCTTCATAAAGAAGAACGTTCCTACGATGGACACCGGAACTGCAATGGCCGGAATCAAAGTAGATCGGAAATCCTGAAGGAAGATATACACCACAATGAATACCAGGATAAATGCTTCTATCAAGGTATGAATTACCTGTTCTATAGACTGATCCAATGCATCTTTTGTTGCATAGGGAATTTCATAATCCATTCCTTCCGGGAAAGATTTTTCCAGCTCTTTCATTCTTTCCTGAAGAGCGATCTGCACCTCATTGGCATTGGAACCTGCCATCTGGAAGATCGCCATCGTTACGGACGCTTTTTTATTATAATTGGAAGAAACCGTATAACTGTAAGCCCCGAATTCTACTTTGGCAATATCTTTGAGTTTTAAAACAGAACCGTCATTCAATGCTTTGATGGTGATATTTTCATATTGCTCAGGCTCTGTGAATTTTCCTTTGTAACGAAGAACATATTCCATTACCTCCTTACTTCTCTCTCCTAATCTTCCGGGTGCTGCTTCAAGGTTTTGAGTCTGAATAGCGCGGGAAACATCGGATGGCGTAAGATTGTATGAAGTCAGTTTATTCGGGTCCAGCCAGATACGCATGGAGTAATCTTTGTTTCCATACACCATGGCATCTCCTACTCCTTTTACTCTTTTCAGTTCCGGAACGATATTGATTTTCGCATAGTTTTCAAGGAAAAGATCGTCCATCTTTCCATCTTTACTGGTCAGGGAAACCATTGCGATCATACTGTTCTGTCTTTTCACCGTGGTAATTCCCGCCTGAATTACTTCTGCAGGAAGCTGATTGGTAACCTGAGCTACCCTGTTCTGCACGTTAATCGCAGCCTGATCAGGATCTGTTCCCAGTTTGAAAATAACTGTAATGCTTAATGTTCCGTCATTACTTGCTGTAGAAGTAATATAGTCCATATTTTCCACTCCGTTGATGGCATTTTCTAACGGAGGCGCCACCGACCTGGCAATCGTTTCAGCATTGGCTCCCGGATAAGCAGCCGTTACCATAACGGTAGGTGGTGCAATGTCCGGAAATTTGGTAATCGGAAGACTTACCATCCCGACAATCCCCAGTATAACAAGCAATACGGAAATAACCGTTGCCAGTACGGGTCTTTTTATAATTTTCTTTAACATGATTTCTTCTTAGGATTTTTTCTGTTGAGCATTTTTCTTTTGTGCCACGACAGGAGTTCCAGGCTGTAATCGGTCAAAACCGCTGGTGATATATTCATCGCCGGCCTTAAGTCCTTTGGCTATAATGAAATTGTCCCCAGCCTTTCCATTCACTTCTACAGGTAGCATCGCCGCTTTCCCGCCCTGAATGGTGAATACAAAAATTTTATCCTGAATGGTTCTGGTAGAAGCAACAGGAAGTAAAACAACATTGCTGTAGAACTGCTCCAGTATAATTTTACCGGTATTTCCGCTTCTTAAAAGATTGTTCGGATTGTTGAATTTTGCTCTTAATGTAATAGATCCTGTTGTTTTATTAAACTGCCCTTCTACCGCATCAATCTTCCCTTTTTCAGCATATTGGTCGCCACCGGAAAGAAGTAATGATACTGCCGGAGTATTTTTGATCACTTCATCTATGCTGTTTCCTACATACTGTTTCTGGAAATTATTAAAATCATTTTCGCTCAAACTGAAATACGTGTATACCTGATGAATATCTGACAATAGGGTGATCGGTTCCTGATTCCCCGGTGTCATCAAACTTCCCAAACGATAGTTGAATCTTCCGATAAATCCACTTACTGGTGCTTTGATCGTAGAGAAATTAAGATTGATTTTAGCTGACTCAATACCAGATGTAGATTGGCTTACGGCTCCTCTTGCTCCATTGTAAGCAGCTTCCGCTTCTTTCACCTGAATTTCTGAAACCATTTTGTTTCTGAACAGTTCTTTTTTTCTGTCTAAATCAATTTTAGAAGTTGAAAGATTGGCCTGAGCTGTAATCAAAGCTGCCTGAGCACTTTTCAGCTGTTCGCGGAAAACCTGATCTTCGATTTTAAACAAAGGCTGCCCTGCTTTCACAAAGTCTCCTTCATCTACATAAATTTTGCTTAAATATCCTGTTACCTGAGGCCTGATTTCCACATTGGAAATACCCTCGATAGATACTGCATATTCTCTGGAAACAGAAGCGTCTCCCTGAGTCACTTTTGCAACAGGTAATTCCGGTGCCTGCTGCTGATAGCCTTGGTTTTGATTACCTTTCCTACATCCCGCCAAAACGATCAGTGAGAGGAAAAGCAGGGTTGATTTTTGAATAAAAAATCTTTGCATAACAATAGTCCTTTTAAATTTTCCGGACAAAAATCGAACGAAAAAAGTTCAATAGGATTATTCAAAAAACTCCTTGTTTTGTCAAAAAGACTCCTTATTTTGAAAAACATGAGAAATATCATTCATAGACAATATAAATGAAGCTATTTGTTATTTTTAATCGGAATTATAGTTGAAATTTGGTTAAAAGACGTCTTAAAATTATAAATTACTCATTATCAATACAAATCATCTTTTCTGTATTCCAAAGGAGATCTTCCCACATGTTTTTTGAAAAATTTACTAAAAGACGCATGATCTGAAAACTTCAGTTGTGATGCTACATCAGCGATATTAAGGTTAGGATTTCTTAGCAGCAGTCTGGCTTCTACCGCTAAAACCTGATGAATAATATCTCTTGGGGATTTGAACACCGTTTTATTAATGACTTTCGTGAGATATTTACGACTGATAAAAAGCTTATCGGCATAGAACTGGACGTTGTGTTCTTCTTTGAAATGATTCTGAACAAGCGTAAAAAAACTGGTGGTTAATTCATCTTCTCTATTGGTTACCTGATGAGGTTTTTCTGTTTTCTTGAAATAATTATCAATTTCATAGACCACCAGTGAAAAGTGATGCCAGATCATTTCATTGAAATAATAATTCTCTTTTTCTTTATCATTTAAAACTTTAAGTTCATCGAGATGGAAATTCAGTTTCCTGTAGACATCAGGTTCATTTCTGATGATATGGGTAGGATCTGACGACAGGCTTTTCAGAACATTATTTGACTTATAATTAAAACCTGCATCAGAAATAAAATTCAATGAAAAGAAAATATACTTAGCGTTGTAATCTTCGGTAATTTCATCCAGCCAAAAAGTTTCCAACATCGGACAAAACACAATATCACCTTTGGACACCTGATAACTTTTATCATCTAATCGGAATGTCACTCCTCCCTTCTGTATCATAAAAATACAGAAATAATCTGAGCGGTAAGGAATATTGGGCTTTATGATATAGTTTGCTTTATCAATTTCCATCACCACAAATTCCTTGATTCTAAGATCAAATTCTACCTGCTGCAACACTTCATCAAAGGCTAACCGCGAAACAAAATCAGATTTTGGCTGGGATTTTTTAGACATTACAAAGAAAATTAAGCACGAAGATAGTTGAAAAAGGAAAAAGAGCCAAGAAGTAAAGTGAGCCAAGAAAGCAAATAATTGAATTGCATTTTTTATTCTTTTCTAAACAACAATCAGCAATTCCTTATCATATCCGTTGTATTTTTCATCGATATAGCCGTGAGGATTACAGATGATTTCTGTCTCTTCAATTGTATATCTGCACGGAGTATGGATATGCCCGTGAATCCAGTACAGCGGTTTATATTCAGTAATTAAGTATTCCAGATCGGAGGCATAAGCAGACGTTACCGGATCTTCCTTGTAATGATCGGGAACAGATTGTATACTGGGTGCATGATGGGTAACGACTATATTTTTAAATTCTTTTGAAGTTTCAAGACTTTCTTTCAGCCATTCTTTTGAAAACTGATGGATTTTGAAGGTATCCAATGTTCTCATTCTGGAATAGGAAGGATCTCTTCTGATCATTTTATAATCATTCATTTTGGACTGGCACAGCATTCCATACTGAACCGGATTCCCAAAGATGGAAAAATCCGTCCACAAAGTAGCACCATGAAAACGAATACCATCAATATCTACAAATGAATTTTCAAGTACAAATACATTGGAACCCAGCGCTGCTTCTTTAATCTTGTTAAGGGTTTTTGGATATGAACCTTTATAATATTCATGATTACCCAGAACGTAAATTACAGGTTTATCCGGAATTGTATTTTTAATCCATTCAATTCCTTTGGTTCCCAAATTGACATCACCTGCCAAAACAACAATATCAGAATGGCCAAAACATAATTCCGTACTTCCAAATTCCCGGTGAAGATCACTGATGATCTGTATTTTCATGATGTATCGTAAAAGAACAAAGGTAATGAAGTGAAGCGGAAAGACAAAAAAAGAACCGACACCTAAGCACCGATTCTTCCTCATATAGTTTGTGTATTTTTAGGCTTCCTGCTATGAAACGGCTACTTTTGCCTGTTTCACTTTTAAGCTTTTCAATATAAAATAAAACAGCATTCCGAGTGCCAAAAGAGCATAACCGATCAGGATAATCAGATTCAGACTTCCTACTGAAAACTCAGAAGGAAAGATCTGGCTCATTAAAGTCATAAACGACAATCCAATCCCGGCTCCCAAAAAGTAACTTGTAGAGCTCAAACTTGATGCCAATCCATAATTTGAAGGTTCAACATCCTGGATTCCCATTACTGAAAGTGCGGTAAAACAGAATGTCATTCCTACTCCTGAAATACATGCCGCTCCCAATAAAACTACAGCCAGCGGATGTCCGGTATAAACGGAGATCAACAGTGACAATCCTCCCATCAGCATAAATAACCATCCTAAAATACCCATTTGAGATGAGCTCAGACGTTTTGATACATGTGGCAGAATAAATTTAGCCGTCAAAGCAGATATGATACTGAACGGAACAAGCATTAGTCCTGCAGAAGCTGCACTATAGCCCATATCTTTCTGAAGCATTAATGAAATCAGGAATAAAAATCCGATAAAAAATGCACCCAACGTAAAGAATACGGCATTGGAAATTACTAAAGATCTGTGTTTGAATAACTTTAAGTCAACCAAAGGTTCAGCGACAGATTTCAATCGGTTATACACCATAATA
>Ga0070682_100000123_pt1 | contig 68616 bp, 52 predicted proteins | sample KBSC63LmetaG_FD_64668 | JGI IMG/M metagenome (GOLD analysis project Ga0070682, IMG submission 64668) | Corn rhizosphere microbial communities from Kellogg Biological Station, Michigan, USA - KBS C6-3L metaG | ecosystem: Host-associated > Plants > Roots > Rhizosphere | place: USA: Michigan...
GGTCATCTGGCTTTTGATCGTCGGCATCTGCGGAGCTATTGCCATAAACCCAGGCGCACGAACTCCACTTTATTTCGTTGGTGGAGTTCCCTGGGGACTCGCCGAGCTTTTTTACTTAGCGTTCGGCCATTGGTGGTGGAAGGAAAAGGTCAAATTCCGTCGGGACTGGTGGTGGTTTGTTATCAACGTCGGCATCCTGGGACCAACAATGATTATTTGGGGCTTTTGGAACGATTCAATGGCCCACACCAGTTGCATCGGCCGTTCATGGTTCCCCGGTCATGCCTTATTTCACATCCTGGCGTCCTTCTCGTGCGTCATTACATTCATCTCGTTCAAATCCGAAAAGGCCGTGTGATGACGTTGAGTGGAGCGCCCCACATACTCCTGAGTCTAAGCCTCCAGGAAAGGACTGAAGACTTTGGCCCGGAAAACTGAGCCTTGCGCACAGTGGGCGGCAAGCCGCAGAGAAACGCATATTTGCCTCGACCACATTTACCGAGAAAAATATTGTCGTGACGGAACTAAGTTCAGAAGTGTTTAGCTTGTGCCCCAGCGGCCGAAGTCTCGCAGTTTGTTATAACGTCTCGCGAGGCGTTCGTCCTGACTACAGCTAACCGCTTCAGCGAGTCGTTCAGTGAGTGCCGCGTCGAGTAGGCGGGCGGCCTGGTCGTAGTCGGTGTGGGCGCCGCCGGGCGGTTCGGGAATTATCTTGTCGACAATCTTTTCGGCGTAGAGATCCTGAGCGGTCATGCGTAACCCGGTGGCCGCCTTGTCAGCAAATTGTTTGTCTTTCCAAAGTATCGCCGCGCATCCTTCCGGCGAGATAACCGAGTAGACCGCATTCTCCAGCATCATCACCTGGTCGCCAACGCCAATGGCCAACGCGCCACCTGAGCCGCCTTCTCCGATCACCGTCACAATCACCGGCACTTTCAGCTTCGCCATCTCGCGCAGGTTGTAGGCAATCGCCTCCGCCTGCCCGCGCTCTTCTGCGTCGATACCCGGATAGGCGCCGGGTGTATCGATCAACGAAAAAATAGGACGGCCAAACTTCTCTGCAAGCTTCATGACGCGAAGTGCCTTGCGATAACCCTCGGGCTTAGGCATGCCGAAGTTTCGATATTTGCGTTGTTTGGTATCGCGACCCTTTTGATGACCGACAACGACGATCGGCAGACCATGAAAGCGCGCTGAGCCGCAGACGATCGCTGGATCGTCGGCAAACCTGCGGTCACCGTGAAGCTCGACAAACTCGTCAAACAGTCGTTCGATAAAGTCGAGGGTGTGCGGACGATCCGCATGACGCGCAAGCTGCACGCGTTCGATCGCGCTCAGGCTGCCGTTAGTTTCAGCCGCCGCAGCGACTGGCGCTTCTGCCGGTGCCTTTTGTTTGTCCTTCTTTGCCAAGGTGCCCTCTTGTCTGGAGTTACTTTTTAGTGATGAAAACCAAAACTACCCGTCTGAAGGCGGAACTCCAAACTCTCTTTTCCTTACCGTCCGTTTGCGGCTGCCATTTTTTCGACGCGAATAACACATCCCATATTTCGCAGCGCCGTTTCCAATTGTTCACTGCGCGCGACCTTGAGATTTGAACTCACTCTTACACGCACCACCAAATCCGACTCGAGCGCCGTTTCCAGTACGACTTCGCAGTTGCCGGAATTAGTATTTATCAAATGCAGAATGCCGTCGAACAACTCTTCCGGATCAGCCGGCGCGTCCGGCACGCGCAGTACAACGAGTTCCCTTGCTTTCACCAAATCATCGAGGTGCTGTACCTGGTCGACGATTATAGAGGGTGGGTTGTCTTCTCCCAATTCCAGCCGGCCGGTAACTAGTACCGCCAGCTCATTGGCCACCGAGCTGGAGTATTTGCGAAACGTCTCAGGCCACATGACACACTTGGTTCCACCCGCTTCGTCCTCCAGTCTCATCAAGGCAAACCGATCGCCTTTCTTCGTGGTGCGCGGTTGCAGGTCGTTGATGATTCCGCCCACCTGTACGCGTGCGCCACTGGTGAGATTCGGCAGCTCAACCGACTTTACCGCGCGCGTAGCCTGCAACACTTCGAGGTAACTGCCGAGCGGATGCGCGGTGACGTAAAAACCAAGTGCCGCTTTCTCGGCGAGCAACAATTGCGAGCGAGTCCAGGATTCACCGTTGGTCAACGGCTGCTCTACAAAACCAAAGTCTTCAGTTGCGCCAAACAAACCGTTCTGTCCCAGCTGGCGTTCCCGCTTCGCGCGTTGCGCGCGAGCGAGCGCGGCGTCGATTGAAGCGAACAAGGCGCCGCGCCACTCGTGGAGCTCGCGACTATCGGTCTGCAGAGAATCGAAGGCGCCGGCGCCGACCAGACCTTCGAGTACGCGTTTATTCAAACCGCCGCCGGACAGGCGTTCGGTGAATTCGAAGAACGATTTGAACGGGCCGCTGCTTCGGGCTTCGATAATTGAACCGACGGTACCGAGTCCAAGTCCCTTAATCGCCGCCAGCCCATAGCGAATAGCACCCTTAAGCGGCGTAAACCCGGAATAGCTTTCGTTGACGTCAGGCGGCAACAGCTTAATGCCCTGGGCGCGCAGCTCTTTGGAGTACTTGAATACCTTGGCCGCATCCTGTGCTTCGTTCGACAGAACCGCGGCGTAAAAGTGTTCCGGGAAGTGAGCTTTCAGGTAGGCAGTTTGGAAAGCTACGAGCGCGTAGGCGACGGCGTGACTGCGCGGAAAGCCGTAGTCAGAAAACTTGTCCATCAAGGAAAAAATCTTCTCGGCCTTCTCTTTTTTTATGCCTCGCTCAACCGCGCCATTGACGAACTTTTGCTGGTGGAGGGCCATCTCTTCGCGCTTCTTCTTTCCCATCGCGCGGCGCATTAAATCGGCTTCGCTCAACGAATAACCGGCAAGCTTCTGCGCCAGCTGCATGATTTGCTCCTGGTAAACCAGCACGCCGAAGGTGTTGCTGAGAATCTCCTTCATCTCCGGCACGAGGTAGCGCACGGTCTTCTGCCCGCGGTAGCGTTGAATGAAGTCTTCAACCATTCCGCCGTCAAGCGGACCGGGACGATAAAGGGCGTTCAAAGCCGATAGGTCTTCTACGTCTTTCGGCTTCAACTTGCGACAAATTTCCTGCATGCCTGACGACTCAAACTGAAAGACCGCATCGGTCCGCCCTTCCCCGAAGACGGCCATCGTTTTTTCGTCGTTAAGCGCTATATCCGCCCAGTTAATCTCATCGCCAAGCAGCTGCTTAATGCTGGTTAAGCACTCTTTTATGACAGTTAAAGCGGTAAGCGCTAAGAAATCCATCTTAAGCATGCCGGTCTTTTCGAGATCGGACATGACGTATTGGGTGGTTACCTCTTCCTTCCCGGAGACGGCGATCGGTATCAATTCCTGGAGGGGAACAGGGGATATCACGACGCCGGCAGCGTGGACAGACGAGTGGCGCGCACACCCCTCAAGGCGTTGCGCGATCTCCATCAGGTCTTTAACGTTCGGGTTGGTTTCGATTTCCTTGCGCAGCTCGGGTACCTGTTCGAGCGCCTGGCTTAAACTAACGTTCCTCCCCCTGACCGGCGGAGGAATCATCTTGGCGATCCGGTCGACCTCGGAGTAAGGCATCTCGAGCGCACGGCCGACGTCCTTAATCGCGGCCCGGGAGGCGAGGGTCCCGAAGGTTATGATCTGGCAAACAGAATCACGGCCATAGAGATTGGCCACGTGGTTAATGACGTCGCCGCGTCCGCGTACGCAAAAATCAATATCGATATCGGGCATTGAAATGCGGCCCGGGTTAAGGAATCGCTCGAAGATGAGGTCATACTTTAAAGGGTCTACATCAGTGATTTCGAGGCAATAGGCGACAAGCGACCCGGCGGAAGAACCTCTCCCAGGGCCGACGGGAATCGAGTTGTCCTTGGCGTAACGAACGAAGTCCCAGACGATGAGGAAATAGCCCGCAAAACCCATCTGCTTGATCATGGCGATCTCGCTGGCGAGGCGCGTCTGATAATCCGAAATTGGCCGCTTCAGTTCACCGCGCGATTCGAGCCGCGCCCAAACCTGTTGCCGGCGTCGTTCAAAACCATCCCTGACCACCTTTTCAAAGTACTCGTCAGCTGAGGCCGCCGCGCCCTCGGGTATCGGATAGTTTGGCAGGTGGTTGATATTCTCCGGCAGCTTAAGGTCACAGCGCTCGGCGATCTCCACCGTGCGCGTCAGGGCTTCAGGAAGCTCGGCGCCAAACACACGCCACATCTCCTCAGGTGAACGGACGTAGAAGTGTGGGCTGGCGTAGCGCAGCCGATTCGTTTCGTTGACGGTCTTGCCGGAGCCGATACACAGCAGGACATCGTGCGCGCGCGCGTCTTCGGGGGTTAGATAATGGGCGTCGTTGGTGGCGACCAGTGGCACCCCGGTGCGCTTCGAAAGTTCCACCAGGGGCTTCCGAATCCTTTGCTGCGCTTCCAGCCCGTGCTCTTGGATCTCAAGGAAGTAGTTCCCTTTTCCGAGTATCTCTTCAAACTCGAGTGCCGCGGCCGCAGCCTCGTCAAACTTCTCACGGGCGAGCAAGGCCGAGGGCACACCCGACATGCAAGCCGACAGCGCGATGATTCCCTTTGAATGTTCGGCGAGCAGCTCTTTGTCGATTCGCGGCTTGTAGTAAAAGCCTTCGGTGTACGCTTTGGAAGTCAGCCGAACCAGATTGCGATAACCGTCGAGGTCCTTAGCCAGCAGAATCAGATGATGGTTTGCTTTTTCTCCAGGGGCGGCGGCGATTTTCTCCGAGCGGCTGCCACGTGTGATGTAAGTCTCGCAACCGATGATCGGCTTGATACCGCGGCTCTTCATGGCGTTGTAAAACGAGATCGCGCCAAACATGTTGCCGTGATCAGTCATGGCACAGGCCGTCATGCCGAGCTCTTCGGTCCGCTTGGCCAGGGGTTTTATTTGTATTGCGCCGTCGAGAAGACTGTAGTCGGTGTGTAGATGGAGGTGTGCAAATCTTCGATCCTGCATGGTGATAAAAAGGGCGGCTTACGGGGTAAGCAAACGAGAAAACTTCCGGCTTATAAGAACGTGCGTAACTATATCACGGGGGCTGGATGAGGTCAGTACCACCACGCGGGTAGCGGGTGGGTCTCTTGATTGCCGATTGCGCCTCACGCGGTAGAATCAATTGGCAATCGGCAATTGCAAACCGGCAATCAAAAACCTATTCCCATTCGATGGTGCTGGGCGGCTTGGAACTGATGTCGTAGACGACGCGGTTGATGCCGCGAATTTCCGAAATGATTCGTGAAGACACCCGTCCCAGCAAATCGTGCGGCAGCCGCGCCCAATCTGCCGTCATACCGTCGACGCTGGTCACAGCGCGCAAGGCCACCACCTTTTCGTAGGTGCGTTCGTCACCCATGACGCCCACCGTAGAAACAGGCAACAGCACTGGGAAGGCCTGCCAAACTGAATCGTAAAGTTCAGCCGCGCGCAGTTCTTCATCAAAAACGCGATCAGCCGCCTGAAGCAGTTGCACTCGTTCGGCGTTCACTTCGCCGATAATTCGCACCGCGAGCCCCGGGCCAGGAAACGGATGACGCGACAATATCTGCTGCGGCACGCCCAATTCACCGCCGATGAGCCGTACTTCGTCTTTAAATAACTCGCGCAGCGGTTCGATCAGTTTTAACTTCATCTTCTCCGGCAGCCCGCCCACGTTGTGATGACTTTTGATAACTGCCGACGGCCCGCGCACCGACACCGATTCGATGACGTCGGGATACAAGGTTCCCTGCACCAGAAACCCTACTTCACCAATGCGCCGAGCCTCTGCTTCAAATACTTCAATAAAGGTCTTACCAATCGCCTTGCGCTTGGCTTCCGGATCAACGACCCCGGACAGCTCAGACAAAAACCTGTCCCCAGCGCGAACGCCGGTAATATTCAGGTTCATCTGCTGTCGCAGCAGCGCGCTAGTCGCTTCAAACTCGCCGTCCCGCAATAAACCGTTATCTACAAAAATACAGGTCTGGCGATCACCAATTGCCTGATGCACTAACGCCGCGGCTACCGTTGAATCGACCCCGCCTGACAATCCACAAACCACACGGCCCGTCTCACCAACCGTTTCCCGGATGCGCGCGACTTGCTCCTCGATGACGGCCTTCGGCGACCAGTCGCCCTTGCAGCCGCAAATTGAAAACAAAAAATTGCGAATGACCTGGGCGCCGAGCGGCGTGTGCGCGACTTCGGGATGAAACTGCACGCCGAATATTCCCCGTTCGTTATCTTCAAACGCATTGATCGCGTCGTCAGTCATGGCAGTAAGGTGAAACCCATTTGGGATCGATGTCACTTGATCGCCGTGACTCATCCATACGTCCATCTCACGCGGCAAGTCTTTGAATAGCAGACTTCCTTCTCCTTTCACCTTGAGTCGCGCGTAGCCGAATTCTCGATTCGGCGACGACTCAACGTGTCCACCCATGTCAAAGGCGAGAATCTGCAAGCCATAACAAATGCCAAGCAGCGGGCAGGCAAGTGTCGGCATCAAGTCTTTATCCGGACGCGGCGCGCCATCCTGGTAAACGGAAGCTGGACTGCCGGACAGAATCAAGCCTTTGGGCCGGCGAGCGGTAATCGTTTCAGCCGGAGTGTTGTGCGGCAGGATTTCGCAATAGACGCCGGACTCGCGAACCCGCCGGGCGATGAGCTGAGTGTATTGTGATCCGAAGTCAAGTATTATGACTGTTTCGTGTTGAGTTTCAGGTATCAAAAAGAAGACCTCGCAGCCGTGCTGATGCGTCTAACTAGCGGGAATTAATGAACGTTGGATTATACGATTCGAAGTAAATAACTCAAGGACCGCACTTGTGGAATACGATGTCAACGCCTGGCAACAAATGTAAATCGCGAATTGCGCGGCTCGTGATCGTGTTCGTGGCACTCGCGTGTCTACCAACCGCGGCGCTGGCGCAGATGGAAGATCGCCTCGATGCCCGATCAATTCCGCGCATCGGCCCGGATCTCGCGCAACCTTTGACTATTGGCTGGCGTTACGATTCAAACCTGACCTTGAACCTCAGCCCCGCTTCCGATAAGGAACGAATCTATCTACCACTTGCAGGCGGCGTGATGGTTTCCCTGCTGGGAACTACCGGCGAGCTGGTTTGGCGTTCGGAAATGGGTGGCGAACTTTCAGCCTCGCCTGCCGCAGATGAGCGTGCGGTTTACGTCGCATCCGAAACGGGAAAAATTGAAACCGGAGTTCGACGCGCCATCGGAGCTTTGCGCGCACTCGGCAAAGAAGGTGGCGTGACGCTATGGATGCGGACGCTCGAGATGCCGCTGCGTGGCGCCCTGACGCTCGCCAACGGCACCCTGTTTGGCGGCGGCAGCGATGGGAAGCTGTATGCGCTTGACAGCAGGAATGGCGAGGCGCGTTGGTCTTACAACTACAACGCTCCGTTTAATTCGCAGCCGGTGGTTTCCGGAGGTCGGGTTTACATCGGCAGCGAAGACGGCAGCCTGCTGGCCTTTGATGAGGCGAGCGGAAAACTCCTTTGGCGCTATCGCAGCAAGGGTGCAGTTCGTGGACCGGTCGCAACCGGCAATGAGATTGTCTATTTTGGATCAGGCGATGGGTATGTTTATGCGATGGAGGTTGCGAGCGGTCGCATGCTATGGCGGAAACGCACCGGTGCGGGCGTGCAGGCGGTGGTGCGAACTAATGAGGAGATATTAGTAGCATCGCTGGACAACTTCGTTTACAAATTCACGCTGCACGGCAAACGCGCTTGGAAGCGGCGACTGCCGGGAAGAATTTCTTCTCAGCCCCTCGTCACTCAAGACGCAGCGTTGTTTATGCCGCTATCTGGTTCGGCAGGTGTCGTGTTGGAACTGCGAGACGGAAAGCAGGTGAATCTGCTGCCGACTGGAGAAGAGATTGCGACCTCAGCGGCGCCGATCGCGGTAGGAGAAGTTGTGCTGCTGACAACTGAACATGGCCTGCTCGCCTTTACCCAGCCATCGAAGAAAACTGCAATCGAGACCAGTGTACCCGTTAATAATAAATTGCCGCGTTAAGGCTGTTTTACCGGAATTGCAGTCTCCGCGGTATCGCTTCGCCGGCGAAAGAATGCGAAAACGCGACCAAGCAGGCCGTTCAGAATATAGGCAATGACGATGACCAGCAGGACGTAACGCGAATAGAGGAAGATCAACATCCCGAGCGCGACTGCGAGGATGATCGTCCGCATGCCACGCCGCTTAGTGCCCACAGTTTTGAAGCTGGAAAATCTCAGCGTACTTACCATTAGCACGCTCAACGCGCCAACCAGCGCCATTAGCAGTAGCGAATAAATTTGTGCCCGTTCGGGTCCATACTGCACCAGCGGCAAGGGCGCAAAATGAATAATCGCGGCGATTAAACCGCCCGCCACCGGTATCGGCAGACCCACGAAGTTTTTCTTGTCCGTCTTCACCAATCCTTCGGCTAGTATCCGCGGTCGCGACGCTTGCACATTAAAACGCGCCAGGCGGAACCCGCCGCACATGAGGTACATGAACGACAGAAACCAGGCCAGACTATGAAGGCTGCTGCCCTCCTGAAGGGTCGCGCCGTAACCCCAAACATAGGCGAGCACGGCAGGCGCGATTCCGAAAGTAACGATGTCTGCCATGGAATCCAGTTGTACGCCGATCTCAGTAGTCGTCTTCGTCATGCGAGCAATACGGCCGTCAAGCATATCGAACAGCAGCGCCCAACCAATCGCCTTCGCAGCGTTGTCGAGGTACATCGAAGCCTGAACCAAATCTCCCGGGCTGCCGTTGCCGACGAACTGGAACGCCCGCACTGCGGCCATCACTGCATAGAAGCCCATGCCGATGTTCGCCGCGGTGAATCCTGAAGGGATCAGGTAGACGCCTTTGCGAAGTCCTCGCCGCTCTGGATTTTTCGTTTCCATAAGTTGGCTGCGAACTAACGGATCGTGCCGATAACGGTCAGTCCGCCTTTGACGCGAGCTCCTACCTTGACCAGCACTTCAACATTTGCAGGAAGCACGAGATCAGTCCGCGAACTGAACTTAATCAAGCCGAAGCGCTCGCCACGTTCGACGGTTTCACCCGCCTGCTTCCAGCAGACAATGCGGCGCGCGAGTATGCCTGCGATCTGCTTGCAGACGATCGTAATTCTTTCCCCTTCGATGGTGATGGCGTTCTGTTCATTCACTAAGCTCGAGTTTTCATCGGTCGCCATCAGGAACTTGCCGCGGGTGTAGGAAACGTTGGTAACTTTGCCGGCGATTGGGGCGCGATTGATGTGCACATCAAAAGGCGATAAGAAAATGCTGATGAGAGTCGCCGAGTGGTTGTCATTAGTATCCACCGCTTTGACTCGCGTCACCCGGCCATCGGCGGGCGAGACTACCGTGTTTTGATCACCGGGCACGGCGCGGTTCGGATCGCGGAAGAAATAAGCCATGAAGGCTGCGAGCAAACCAAACACCACCGCTACCGGCCAGAATCCGAGTATCGCAAAGACGGCCGCCACTGTGGTCGGCAATAACACGTAAATGATTCCGTCGCGCGCTATGAACACAAGGTAATCTCGCCAAAACGATTTGCGATTGTTATATCTCTTTCTAAACGAAAGGGGACGTGTAACATTGTTCACGTCCCCTTACCGTTTACCAAAATCAGGAGCCGACCCCTGGATCTAGTGACTCACGCTTTGATTCTTCTGATGCTGCATAATTAGGGCGTACATTTGATCCTTGAGAGCTAGTTTCTTTTTCTTAAGTGTCACTTCTTCCAGTTGTTCTTCATCACTCGGATAAGCGAGAGCTGTCAATTCGCTCAATCGCTCTTCATAGCGCGTGTGTTCGCGAGCCAACTCCCGAAACTCCGGATCGCGGTTCATCAATTCTTCCTTCAATAAGTCCGCAGTCGTAATGTCCATTTTCGTGCATGTCTCCTTTCAGACTATGGGACGGGCAAGATTGTTGAGGAGGCATCTGGAAAACCTCCCTGGAATGTTCGGACACGAAAAAATGTTACCCCCAATCACCCTGAGGATCAAGCGGTTCGCCCGAGATCGATAATCATCACTAAGGCATCTTCCACGGGATCCGAATAGTACCTGACGCGGCGCGAAGTAACTTTGAAACCACAGCTTTCGTAAAGGGCTAGTGCGGCCGAATTCCCGGCTCGCAACTCGAGGAAAGCGCGCGTCACTCCAGCCCGCCGTGCCTCTGCCAGGACGTGATCGAGCAGTGAGCGCCCCAGGCCGCGGCGGCGATGCCCTTCGCGTACCGCCACGTTATTAATGTGTAGCTCCTCAGCGCCGATGCGCGCGACGATGTAGCCGGCAAGATTTGGCGAGTGCCGCTCTTCATGCCGCTCAGGAAGGCGCGCCACCAGCATCAAATGCTTGTTGTCTCCCTGCAACTCGGCGTAGTAGGCGGCCCAGCCCCAGCGACTGAGGCCAGAAGTCTCTTCGAGCTCCACGACTTCCAACAAGTCGTGTTCAGTCATCTGCGTGATCGACACTTCCGGCAAAGTCACCGGAACTGCCTCGTGACTCAAAGACATTTTTGATTCAATTCCGCATCCGAGGGCCTGACGTAGATTGCTCTGAGTGAATGCGGGGATTGTATCTCTCCCGATTCAAAAAGTTCCAGTGCCAGGGCCGCGATGTGGCGCGCCAGGTTAGTTTCCTCGGCGGCGAATGACCAAGTGCTGCCGGCGCTCTGCGCGTGGTTTTGAATAATCTCACGTTGCGCTTTTGCCCCACTGCCCGCCCACAGCAACCGAGCAAACGGTTCGTATCGTTCGATGAGTTTCTGCGGAGACAAATGACCCGGTGCATCGAGCGCGGTCACCTTCAGCTCATTCGACACTAAAAACTTTTGCGCGAATACCTCGCCGCGACCGGCGGGCAGGAGCGCGACTGTAGAAGCGGAGGGGCCGGCGGCGCGGGCCACCGCGTATAAAGTGGAGATTCCAAAACACGGTCGTTCTAATGACGCCGCCAGCGCCTTCAAAGTCGCAATTCCGATCCTAAGACCGGTAAAACTTCCGGGACCGGACGCACAGGCCAGGAGTTCCACGTCCTCCAGTTTCAGGCGCGCGCGTTCCAAGCTGCTGTTGATATCGTTCAAGAGACTCGTCGACTGCGAAACACTCGGGTCACCCACGACCGAAGCGAGCTCCGTAGTTCCCTTTCCCAACCACACGCTGCCGCCCATCGAGGCGGTGTCTATACTCAGGACGACGGAATCTGTCATCGTTCTTGCTTTAGTGATCAGACGCCGGATCGGCCGATCCAATCAGGAGTCGCCCGATGCGCGTGACGCAGTTTGCGAGTTGATAAGGGAAACGCGGGAGGTTATTGAAATCACCGTTGACGCTGATAGTTGCCAGAATAGGATTCGGCCAACGCTGTCGTAAACCTTCAGGCAAGCGCGCGGGGTGTCGGAACAAATCGGCCATCGGGATGGGGTGACTCATGGGCGGCTGGTTGATCGCGAACGGTTTGGCCCACTGCTTCCGGACGTTTTCAATCAACCAAGGAGGCACCTCCCTCCTCGCGAACGCGGGTACCTTCGCGAGGTCGGCGCCCAACAACTCACGCGCCAGGCCAATCGCGCACATGATCCACTTTGCTCGCGTTTTGTCTGTTCCGAGACAAGTGTCCCAGTTGAAAGAGTCAGGCAAGGACTCAACAATTACGGCGATGTCACACAACCAAAGCGGACGCCAACCGCCGTGTTTCAAAAGGTGAATGGCGGAAAGGGCGAGCTGGTCTTCAAGACTAAGAATCCGAACCCGCTCGGCGCCGAGTTTAACTTCCTTCCCTCGTTCAAATAATTGTTCCACTCTTCGATCGCCGATTTCGGAAAAGCCTTGATGCAGATCGACCCAGCAATCTTCCGCCTCCGGAGAGCTGAACAGGTCATGCGCAACGCTAAATTTTTCCGGAGTTACGCAAATATCAATGTCGCCGAAAGGCCTGAGCGCGCGCATGCTGTAAAGTCCTGCCGTAGCCCAACCCTTCGCGAGCACTGCTTGCAGTCCGGCCTGTCGCAGCAGGCGAAAGACTTTCTCGATTTTCTGTTCATGGATATCTGATTGCAGAGACTGGAGCCGGTACGCGTGGTGAAGCACCTCAGCCGATGCGGAGTCGCGCAGCGCTGACTTGCTAACTCGATGCCAGCCGAGCGCCGCCGCCCCTGACTCATAAAGCAGTGGCGTTATCGCATCAAATTCGGATTCCGTAAGCGTGAGCTCAGGAACATTTGTCGTGCGCCACGATCCGGCAAGGGCCCTGGCAAGCAGTCCACCCGTATGTGAGGTCTCGCGAAATCTCACTGCTCTTCCAGTTTCTTAAGCAGGCGGCTTATTACATCGGTCGCGTCGCCTCTTACGCCTTTAAGAACACTGGCGTGAGACGCGACGACGCGCAACGTGGCGAGCGCGCGTTCGGGACTGCGCCGGGCAGAGACCGTGTTGAATAACATCTCGAGCACGCCCTGGCCGGGAGTAAGTTTGCGCGGACGCCAGCGCGCGCCACTTTCAAACCGCGTCATCAATACCAACCCCACCGGCAGCGGTTTCGTGCCTTCGCGCCCACCGAGATCCGCGACGTGCACTTTCGTTTGTACATACTTCCCTTCTTCGCGAAGCTCGATCGGTTTGGAAAAAGGGTGGACTCGTCCGCGCGCATCGAAGACGGCATACTCATCTGAATAATAGGTGGCGCCCGCCCGTACCAGCTCGGCCACCATCGTCGATTTGCCACTGTAACTTCGTCCCGGGATTACAATCGCCTGCCCTTTCCAACCGACCACTCCGGCATGAACGAACACGCGATGCTTTGCCCACTCCGCCACAAACAACCGCAGATCAGATTCAAGGTGGTCAAACAACTCATCGAGGTCAAAAGAGCGGGACAGTCGTTCGTGATCTCCGTACAAGACGTTAAGCCGCCGGGCGCTGGAACGCGAACCCTTTCCCCCCGCCAATACCGAATAAACGCGATCGACTATTGTCGAACTGGCATTCGTCCATTCCGCCGGCAGGTGCTGTCTCGCTCGTTCCAGCAGCGCCGGGTCGTTAGTGCGTATGCCGACTCTGACGCCATACGACTTGAGCGCGAAGCCCGCCGCCCATCCCAGTGCATCCACTTTGTGCATGCCGTTGGAACTGAATTTCAGCTTTGGCAGTTTAAAATCAGACATTCCTGTAGCGTTATCAGCGCAGCGGGGCGAGAGAAAAACTGTCCAGAGACAGTGAACCGAAAATCGGGCAGGGCGACGTCGTGCAATTCTCCCGCTGCACGGTCAACAGCACCGCAGAGGTGTTTGAGCCGGTTGTAAATTCAACGGTGTAAACTTGCCAGGTCGTCGTACCTTTGCCGAGAGTTGGCGAGCGCCCCAGCTCCTGATTCGTGAGCGCGTCGGTTACGGAGAGAAACGGCAAGCCGCCGGTAACAATCTCCTGCGAACGGCTGGCGAAGTTAATCTGATAACGTCGGGAGGGCTCGACAATTATTAACTGCGAGAGCCAGCCGGCATTTGCAACGCCGTTGAGTTCGATACGTAAACTCCGCTCACCGCTATGAGGCTCGCGCGCGTCAAGCGAGACCGAAGTTGCCTGGAGATTTACAGGTACTCGCCAGCCAAAGCCCCGCTCCCCAAATGACAACCCACCTTCGAAGCCACCATCAATGATCGCGCCAGTTGAATTATTGCTGCTCTCGATGCCATGTAGATCTTTCCAGACAGTCTCAGCGGCAGCGAAATTGTTGTTGCTGAGCAGTTGATCGATTAGCTCCACCTTAGCGAGCTCCGGAACATTGTGCGCTGCGCGAAACTGCGCCACCGCTTCCGCGGCTTTTCCCTGGCGCGCCAGCAGTCGCGCAAACGCGAGCCGTTTGGCGTCGCTGTCAATCCGGGCGAGTTGGGTGGCCAGCACCGGGTCGCCTTTGGACAAGCCCCAGGCGAGGTCAACCAGATTCGGTATCAAGTCGGGATTGCTTTGCGCTGCGGCATTTAGATCGCGGAAGGCTTCGTCATAGCGTTGCGCGCGGAGCAAGACATTGCCGCGATTCCACAGCGGCTGTGAATAGTGCGGCGCACGCTTGATCGCTTCTCCGTAAGCTGCCAGCGAACCGGCGGTATCGCCGACCTGATCGCGAAGCAGACCGACCTCGGACCAAATTCGAAAATCGGACGGTCTGAGGGCGATGGCGCGTTCTAGTTCAATCAAGGCAGGTTCAGGCTGGCGCGCAAGACTCAGCATTCCCGCCTTCGCCAGGTAGACTTCTGCATCGCGCGGAGCGAGCCGTTCGGCCTTGTTCGCGCCCGTTGGGTTACCGGTGGTCAACGAATAAATGACCAGCAAACGCGCAGCGCCATATGCGATGGCCAAACGCATCGCGAGTAGACAGCACACCACCGCGATAATGGCGAGCGCCAGGCGCAGGTAACGATGTGACATTAGATTGGAGCTTTGTTAGGCCAGGTTTGGAGTTCCGCCTTTAGGCGGGTTCTTAAGGAATGATTAATTGCCCGCCTAAAGGCGGTACTGCAAACCGCGCAAACAAAAGCGTGCCGCTCCTTTCGGAGGGCACGCTTTTAGGTTCACAAATACTTGCGTGGTTTAGCTCGGGCTCGGGTTGTTGCCGCCACCTGAGAGCGCCCAAATCAAGCCGGCCGCGAGAGCGCCGCCACCAGCAAGCAGAGCAATCAAAACTTCCGTGCTCATGCCGCCGCCAGCCGTGCCGCCCACTGCCGCCGCCTGACCGATTGGATTCAGGCCGCCATTGAGATAGCAAAAGCCCAGGCCTTTACGATTGTTGTTGGTCTTCTCGGAAGCGCCTTCGGCCGTGTAAAGCTCACCCACACCGTTGCCACGCTTGTTCAACCTGGCGCAGCCGCGCAGAACTTTAACGCGAACGTTTCCGTTGTCGTCGAAGTCGAGTTGAACGGCCGTGTTAGGTTGCAGCTCGAGAGTGCCGAGCGCGCCCAGGTCGATCGTCGCGCTGACATCCGCCGGCGTTTCAATCGACGCGCCGGTCAGCAGCGTTGCGCCGCTCGCCGCACTGGAGCCATTGACGGTGATCGGTTGATTACCCGTCGTGGTCAGCCGCGCGATGAATTGTTGTGGCACTGACGCCGGGGCCGCAAAGCTCAATTGGATACAAACTTGAACGAGAGCAAAAGCCAGGAACACGGCAGTGGCTCTGGAAATATGTCGACGTTGGTTGATCATTTTAATATCCCTTCAAAAGTGAAAGCGTAAAAATTGAGATTTGGAGCCTTAGCGGCTCGGAGTTTACTGTGCTTCCGCACGCAGGTCAATGCTTTTCTGGACAAAGTCAGCGAGTTTTGCAAGAAAATTGTTCTTAAAGCGTTGAAACGTCCGCCGCTACTTCGGCTGCAGGAAGGTCGCCGCAAATTTGTCGGCCAGAGCCGGATCAACCGACCTTAACACTTTGTACTCCTCAAGCACTCGCTTTTTGTCACCGAGGGCAACATACGCGACCGCCAGATTGAAGTGTGCCTCGCCAAAGTTGGGCTTCAGCGCTATTGCCGCTTTGAATGCCCCAACCGCTTCCTGATTTTTCTTAGCGCGATAATAAACCTTGCCCAGGTTGTTTTGGGTTTCAGCATTTGCCGGTTTCAAGGCTAACGCTTTCCGATAGGCTTCCGCAGCCTGGTCAAACTGCTGCGCCTGATAAAGAGCCGAACCAAGACTGTTGTACGCATCCGCAAAGTCTGGCTTCAATCGTACTGCCTGCTGCAGTGCTGCCGCAGCCTCGTTAAACTGAGTGCGGTTGTAATAAGCGGTGCCGAGATTGTATTGGGCTTCAGCGAAGTCAGGCTTTATTTGCACAGCCCGCTTTAGCGACTCGATTGCCTCAGGATAACTTCCCATCTTGTTATAGACGGATCCGAGATTGTTAAGCGCCTTCGCATAGTCTGGCTTCAGCCGAATCGCTTCTTTGTACGCCGCGATCGCTTTGCGGTAGTAATCGGCTGCCGCGGCTTTGTCGCTACTGGCAGCTATCTGCGCATAGGCGTAACCCAGGTTGTTATGAGAAACCGCATTGTCCGGCTTCAGTCTGATTGCTTCCTGAAGTTCGGTGACCGCGGCAGCAAAGTCGTTTAGTGCGATCAACAAACTGCCGAGATTGGTGCGCGCCTCAGCGTAGGCCGGGTTGAGCCGAATGGCCTCGCGATAGGCGGCTGTCGCCTGCGGATATTTCCCCGACATGTAATACGCATTGCCAAGGTTGTACTGTGCGTCAGCAAAACCGGGTTTCGCCGCTGCTGCTTTCAGGAAAGTCTCGAGCGCCTGAGGATACTGCTCGGTGATGTAATAAGCGGCGCCCAGGTTATTCAGCGCTTCGGCGTCACCTGGTTTTAAATTTATCGCACTGGTAAACGCGGCAATCGCCTCCGGATACCGCGCCGCCTTATACAGGCTGGCGCCGAGGTTGTTGTAAGCCACCGCATCGTCTGACTTGAGCTTTACAGTTTTCTGCAGCGCCTCGATTGACTGCGGCAGCAACGAAAGCTTTTCGTAAGCGAAGCCGAGATTGCTGAAGGCGACCGCGTTGTCCGGCTGAATTCTCACGGCTGCTTCATAGGCGTTCACAGCTTCCGGATAACGATTGAGACTGAGATAGCTATCACCCAGGGCGTTGTAAGCCTCAGCCCAATCCGGTTTGGCCTTCACCGCGTCCTTAAACGCGCTCACGGCGCCTTCAAAATCGTCTATCGAGCTGGAGGCGATACCGAGATTGAAGTAGGCATCAGCGTCGCCAGGTTTCAACGCCAATGACTTCTTAAACGCGGCCGCGGCTTCACTGTTCTTGTTGGTGCTGAAATAGGCAGCGCCAAGGTTGTTGTAGATAACCGGATCGTTCGGCGTGTGCTTCAAGGCGTTCTGATAGGCCTCGATGGCCTTGGCGAAATCACCGAGGTCATAATAAGTGTTGCCCTGATTCTTGAAAGCCTCGCCTTTGTCGGCTGCAGTCAGCGTTGGTTCAACCGCAGGAGTTTCAATCGCAGGAGTTTCGCCCGGTCGGGGACGCGGACGGCGACGGTCGGGAGGATTGTTTCTGGCGACTTCGGTCGGGTGGGTAGGCGGTTTCGGAGAACGCTTCACCACCATCAAAGCCGCGGCGCCGCCAACGACGTCGCGCACGCGTTGCGGTCGTTTGAAGACCATCGCCGCACCGCCCATGATGTCCTGCCCCTGAAATGCGCTCGCGCCACCCGACCCCTGGGGCACCAGTCCACAGACCATCGCCGTGCCAAGCGAAAACGCCAGCAACAGCGACAGGCAGCGATTTATCAGCAGTGGCTTGCTCATGACTCTGCGTGCGCTCGTTCGTTTTTCCATTGCGCGTTGGACGTAGCGATCACGATCAGGGTTGTAAACACGAGCGCATTCACGATCGTGTGCAGACCGAAGTCGACGAGGCTATGGACCGCGACCCCCGCGATGCCCACCGTAGCCCCGAAGCAGGCTGCACGGCGAAAGCGATTTTCCGACTTAAGGTTTTCACGAATCCGCCGGATCACGTTTACTGCAAACCAGATCATCAGGATCGTGCCGATTACGCCGCCGCTGGCCAGTAGTTCGAGATAATCGTTGTGCGCCTGTTGGGGGGTTAAGGTTCCCGAGGCATCGTGAAATGCGGGAACGGCCGCCCAGTAGCCGGCCAGACCGACTCCGGCGATTGGATGGGCCAGGAACATTCTCCAGGTGGCGCGCCAGATCTCATTGCGGCTGGCGCCGTTATGTAACAGCGACGTATCAGTATTCAGTTGAAGCCGTGATTCCTCGATGCGTGATGCGAGTTGGTCACCACCGAGCCATACCGTTCCGATCAAAATCCCAAGAATCAGCACCAGCATCAGTGTTATTCGCACTGGCAAAGAACGCGTGATTCGCAGGAAACTTGCATCTTTGGAGGAATGCCGTCGTCCCCGGCTGCTGAAGAGAAGAATCGCGACCAACACCTGCGCCATCATCGCGACCAAACCACCGCGCGAACTACACAGCACCAACCCGGTCCACAATGGCAGCAAGGCGGCGACGTAGATAAGCGACTGTTCTCGTTTTACGCCACGGAGTAACACCAGGCCGAGCACCAATCCCAATGCCATTTCCATTAAATAAGCGAAATGGTTTCTGTTGATAAACTGCCCGTAACCGCTCTCCGGCACGAGCAGCGCGAGACCAAAGCCTTTGCTGTGTTGCGTGGTTTGCCGAACGATTCCAAACAGCGCGCTGGCAATAGCGACGCAAATGATCACATTGATCACGATGCGCATTCGCTTCTCGGTCCCCGCATAGCGCGTGAGGAGCACGCCGCAAAGCGAGAGTGCCAGCAGTAACAGCACGAAGAAGCGCGTTTGATACGGATCGGCACTGATGGCGTTCCAGACGGGGAATCGGATACCGGCGGCGCTATTTCCAAACGGAATGGTTTGCGCGAAAGCGAACGCGGCGAGGGCCGCTAATGGAAGCACCAGCGGACCAGTGCCGGCCAACCATGAATTGCGCCGATACCCGTCAACGATCCACACGATGGCGAGCGCGAACGACAGGGTAACGAAGGTCGCGATCCACCACGGCTGTGAAGTGCCGTAAGGAATCGCTGTCAAAACCAGTAGCGAAAGCAGCGTGAGGAAGATCGTGCGGCTAAGAACGTTGGCCATTCCCGAGCTAACTTCCGCGCGATCCTGATAAATCGTCGGGGCCTCCAGCGTATTTGCTTGCGACATCAACCGGCGATCTTTCCCGGGGTCATGGCCATGCGTTGCACTTTTCCGGCGCTTGTCGGTTTCTCAAGCGAGGTGATCACGCGCTCAACCGCTTCCGCCAGCTCGCGGCGCAGGAAACCGGAAAAGTAATTCATGTCGAGTAACAGGGGCGGACCGGTCAGCGGCCGGTACAAACTCATCGAGCCCCAATCGCCCCCGGCAGTTGAAAGCGGCAGACGGAAGCACCAGTACTCGCGCGAACCCACCACGTCATCTACAACTCCCTTCCGTTTCCACGACCAAACGAGTCGTCCATTCAGCAACTCAGTTTGATGTTGCTCGCTTACTTGCTCCTGCGCCGCCTGGTTTGCCTGCGCGTGACCCGGCTGCCCCAGTTGCAACTGTGCAAAAGCGAATTCTTCAAACTCAAACATCTCCTGCAACGCCGCAAACACACAATTCAGCGAGGTTGCCTTTGAAAGTGCGAGACCAGCCCGTCGCACACGTACATTGTTGGCAACTCTTAAGCGCCGGTTCCCCACCGTTCGTTTGACCCCGGCACGCAGTTCGTCCACTTCGTGATAACGAAGATGACCGACGGCGAAGATCACAGCGGCTGAAATGACGAACAACACAAAGCCCGTCATCGGCGAGGATGTTTTAGTTGAAAGGGCCGCGAACAAACCAAACACGGCGCACACCGCATAAAGTATCAGGACCACGCGACGCTGCGACCACCCGCGTGCAAGCAGCATGTGATGAATGTGCTCGCCATCGCCCTGAAAGATTGGTCGGCCACCAATCAACCGTCTGGTCATGGTGACGGTCGTATCCACCACAGGCAGACCGAAGGCCAATATCGGCGTGATCACCGCAACCGCAGTCGTCGCCTTTTGCGTTCCCATGAGCGCTAAGGAAGCCAGCAGGAAACCGATAAACAGCGCTCCGGAGTCTCCCAGAAATATGGAGGCGGGATTAAAGTTGTAACGGAGGAAGCCGGCCAGGGCGCCGCAGATAATAATTGTCACCACGATCATTGCGGGGTGCCCACTCGAGAGAGCAACGACCAAAATAACGACTGATGAAAAGAGGGCCGCTCCGGTCGCGAGTCCGTCCATTCCGTCAATAAGATTAAAGGCGTTTGAGATGGCCACCAGCCAGAATATGGTTAACACAAATCCTATCGCGGGCGGGAAAGTCACTGCTCCCACAAACGGGATGGCGAGAACTTCTATTCTTCCACCCATCGCATAAAACAGCGATGCAATTAACCCGAGTCCGAGGAACTTCACTATCGCGTTTGTGCCGCGCAGGTCATCGTAGATACCGAGCAGCAGCACCAGCGTCGACGGGACCAAAACCTTGAAGAACAGCGGCCGGTAATACGCGAGCGATTCGGTTACCAAATTCGAGACGAACAGAAGGCTGGCGAGCGCGACCATCAGCGATAAGTAGATGGCGATGCCCCCGAGGCGCGGGACTGCACTCGTGTGCACCCGGCGGTTGTCGGTGGGCACGTCGAGCAACTTAAAGCGCTGGCAGAACCGCCGGAGGATTGGCGTAATCGTCAGTGTGGAGAACGCGGCGATAAGGAATAAGGCAAAATAGGTTTTCAAGGGGAGTTACCTCGATTAGAGTGCAGGGCTTGAAGGGAGCGCTGCCTGGGTTAAAGAAATTTCATTCTCGCTTAACGTTTCACACTCCAGCAACTTTATCATCTGGGGCAGCAACGTTTGCTTGGAAAATGCGTTTGCGATTTCCGGTGCTCGCCGTTCACCGCCGTGGGCAGGGAGCATTGCTGCAGCCAAAACATTTGAGACCGTTGCGTCAACGTCGCCATGGGATGACGTGTATGACCTGAGTTGCTCGCGAGTATTGGCGGCTATGGCAGTGATGTGAGTCTCTTCGGGCCCAATGTATAGGAACGGACAGCCGATAGTCAGGATGTTGTAAATCTTGCTCGGATGAACGATCCCGACGAACTCATCGCCCATGACAATGACTTGCAGGTCAGCCGCCGAGAGCGATGCCGACAGCAAATCAAAGGGCTGGTAGGGGAGACAGATGATGTTCGTGAGGTTGTGAAGGGCGGCAAATTCGCGCACCTTGACCTGCTCACTCCCGCCGCCGACAAAACAGAACGCAATCTTGTCGTTCGTTGACAAGCGTTGGGCTGCTTCAATCAACGTATTTAGCGGGTGACAAGGGCTGTGGTTACCAGCGTACATGACAACGAATTTGTCACTTAGCTTGTGTTGCTCGCGAAATGCCAATCGGCCGTTTGGATCAAACCGTACTGCATCCTCGTGAGCCCACGGGGGCAACACGACAACCTTCTGCTCCTGAATTCCCTTTTCGACAATCCGGCGCTTCATGAATTGGTCCAGCGCCACAATTCTCTCCGCATGAACCAAACTGTACTGCAGCATACGACCAAAGAGTTTTGCGGCTAGTGAGTCCGCTTTGAGCCAACCGGCGGCTATCGCCTCGTCTGGATTTAAATCCATTACCCAAAAGTAAAACTTTCCGCCCCTCAGTCGAACCAATAGTGAGCCGATGAACGAAATCAAAGGCGGCGAGGTCAGGGCTACGACAATATCGACGCGACCGACGGACAGCAGCTTGAACACACAGCCGACGATGAAGCTGGCAAAACTGACAGCCCGCCGCCAACGCGTGCTCTTGCCCAGCGACAACGAGGAAATACGGATGATTTCTATGCCATTCCAACGTTGGCGCTTCGGAAATCTTCGGGAAGGATCGTCGTAACCACGGTCGCTCGCAATAACGGTGACATCATGTCCGCGCTCCGCAAGACCCAATGCCAGGTCGGTTAGCTGCTGCGCCGTGGCCATCACGTCAGGATAGAAACATTGATTCAGTAACAAGATCTTCATTGGTAGTTAGAAAACAAACGCGTCGGAGAGGGAGCAACACTCATCACTCATCACTCATTACTCATCACTACTTGATCGACGCGTTTCGCGAAATCCGCAACTGTCTTACGCAATCCTTCCTGCAACGGAATGGTCGGATTCCAGCCGAGTAGCGTCTGCGCGCGCGAGATGTCGGGTTTGCGCTGCTTCGGATCATCCTCAGGCAACGGCAAGTAAGTAACGTCAGACTTCGAGTCACATATCTTCACGACTTCCTGCGCAAGTTGTTTAATTGTGAACTCGCCCGGGTTGCCAAGGTTGACCGGCTCATGCACGTCATCAACATTCATTAACCTGATGAGTGCTTCAACCAGATCGTCGACGTAACAGAACGAACGTGTCTGATCGCCTGCACCGTAAAGCGTGAGCGGCTCACCACGCAGCGCTTGCACGATGAAGTTTGAAACGACGCGCCCATCGTCCTCGAGCATGCGCGGCCCATACGTATTGAAGATGCGCGCAATGCGTGTGTCCACCTTGTTCTGCCGGTGATAATCCATCATCAGCGTCTCGGCGATGCGCTTGCCTTCGTCGTAGCAGGATCGCAGTCCAATTGGGTTCACGTTGCCCCAATACTCTTCCGGCTGCGGATGCACAAGTGGATCGCCATAAACTTCCGAGGTCGAGGCCTGGAGAATTCGCGCGTGCACGCGCTTGGCGAGCCCGAGCATATTGATCATGCCCATCACGCTCGTCTTCACCGTCTTTACCGGATTGTATTGGTAATGAATCGGCGACGCGGGACAGGCAAGGTTGTAAATCTGATCGACTTCGAGCAGCACCGGCTCAATCACATCATGACGAATTAACTCGAAGTGATGATTGTCGAGCAGGTGGAGGATATTGACCCGACGTCCGGTGAAAAAGTTGTCGAGGCAAAGAACGTCATTGCCATCAGCGAGCAACCGCTCGCAAAGATGTGAACCAATAAAGCCCGCACCGCCAGTTACAAGTATCCGCATTCAGTCTCCAGAGAAAGTGAAAGATGAAAATCCGATTTTGGAGTGCGGTGACCTGTCACCGCTTTTTTAGGCTGCGACCTGTGGCAGCCTTTGTAAACGAGCTCTCAGCGCAAAAGCGGGGCGTGAAGCCGCCGCGAAGCGAAAGCGGTGACAGGTCACCGCACTCTAAAGGCTTGGGTGGTTTGCCACTCGCTCGAAACCCGGAAGTCGAAGGCTAATTGCGCCTTACTACCTGGTTGCCAACGTAAAGGACGTCCATCCGTGTCTTCAAGAAACAATCAATCGCGTGCCTCGGTGTACAAACTACCGGCTCGTTTTCGTTGAACGACGTGTTCAGCACAATCGGCACGCCAGTAAGCTCGTTAAAGTCTGAAATCAGTTGGTAGTAACGCGCGTTCACTTCGGGCGAAACAGTCTGCAAGCGACCCGAGCCATCGACGTGCGTCACCGCCGGAATCTCCGCGCGGCGCTCTTCCCTCACCTGATAAACCATCAACATCGTCGGCGCCGGATGATCCTGCTCAAAGTAATCAGCCGTCCGTTCCTCGAGTATTGACGGTGCGAACGGACGAAACGGCTCACGCTTCTTAATGCGCTCATTCAGGATATCTTTCATGTCGGCGCGCCGCGGGTCGACCACGATCGAGCGATTACCAAGCGCGCGCGGGCCAAATTCCATGCGACCCTGAAACCAACCCACCACCAGGCCGTCAGCAATGTCCTGCGCCGCGCGCTTCGTAACCGATGCGTCGGTCAGTGTTTCAAACTCAAGCTCGCTCTTCGCCAGCTCCGCCCGAATTTCTTCGTCTGTAAACTCCGGGCCGGTGTAGGCGCCGAGCATTACCTCACCACGCGCGCCTTTGAGGATGCCGTTATGAATCTCGTAACAAACGCCGAGTGCCGTCCCACTGTCGCCCGCCGCGGGTTGCACATAGACGCGTCGAAATGGCGTGTTCAGCAAAATCTTGCCATTCATCACCGAGTTGTAGGCCACGCCACCCGAGACACCGAGGTCAGTCAACTTCGTTTGTTCGTACAGGTGATTCAAAACGTGGAAGCCAACTTCCTCGAGGCGCTGTTGCAGACTCGCGGCGATGTCCTGCTCACGCTCGCCGAGTGCCGCGCCCGGTGCGCGCGCCGGTCCAAACGTTTTCACAAATTCATCGGAAAAGATTCTTCCAATTACCGGCGAGCCCTGGTCCCAACTCATATCGACGCCTTCGGCATGATGCCGGAAGTAATCGAGGTTCAAACGAAACTGCCCACGCGGTTCAGTGCGAATAATTTCGCGAAACTCATTCATGAACCGCGGCTTGCCGTAGGGCGCGAGCCCCATGACCTTGCCTTCGTCGCCGTAGTGCGGAAAACCGATGAACTGCGTCGTCGCCGTGTAAACGATGCCGGTGGAATGCGGATACTCAACCTGGTCAAGCACCTTAATCGCGTTGCCCTCGCCGACGGCCCACATGGTCGAGATGAAGTCGCCGAAGCCATCGATGGAGAGCAAAGCCGCGCGTTCAAAAGGTGAGACGTAAAACGAACTGGCGAGATGCGCGCGGTGGTGTTCGACGTTATGAAACTGTGCCCGCAGACTGTTCTTCGCGACGTTTAATGCGAGCGCGAGGTCGTCTTTCAAGTCGCGCACTTTCGCCGCATTGTTCAGCCGGTCCTTCACCTGGCGAAAGATTCCCGAACGACGCTTGTCGCTATTGCTGCCGTTGCCCTTGTCACCGTTGCCACCGTTGCCATTCCCCGCCCCCTTGCTTTGGTCCAGGGTTCCCTCCACGCGATCCCTCTCATCCAACTCGATCACTTCCGCCTTACCCGTTACCCTTTTCCCCGCTTCCCCCATCCGGCTCGCGCCCTGCTTTGCGGCGCGTCCGGCCGCGAACAGGATTTTCTTATGCAGGTGGGCCGAAGGATCGCGTGAGATGCCGATGTGTGCGACGTCTTCAATGCCGATGCCGGCGACTTCGAGACAATAGCGCACGGCCTGCGTGGGAAAACCGGCGCAATGCTTGACGCGATTGAAGCGTTCTTCCTCGACCGCCGCGACGATGCGCCCGTCCTTGATCAAAGCAGCGGCAGCGTCGCCGTGATATGCGTTAATTCCGAGTACGTACATAGGTTTCATCTATCGATGTTATAGGTACCTTCTGCTGGGAACGCAGGCATCCTGTCTGCCTCAACGTTCGTCGCCGCGCAAGCAGCAGGCAAGATGCCTGCGCTCCTTGCGAACTTGAAACTCATAAATGCTTCTTCACCCATTGATTCAAGACGTACAGACTCCACGGCCGAGACCAACTTGTCTGTCGTTCTAAATAGTCGCGCCAGACGCCGAGCGCAGTCTTAGAGTCAACTATCTCGGCGAGTGCCGGCGCCAGATCCGAAAGCCCGTTCTCGACCTCCTGCTTCAGCGGTCCGCGCAACCACTCTGCCCAGGGAAAAGTAAAACCACGCTTCGGCTGGTTCACCACTTCCGCCGGCAGGAGGTCCGCCATCGCCGCTATCAACAGCGCCTTCGGTGTACCGTCGCCGAGTTTTAGACGCTGCGGCAAATGGGTGACGTACTCAACGAGCGGATGATCGAGGAACGGCACGCGCACCTCCAGCGAATGGGCCATGCTCATCGAGTCTGTGTCGCGCAGCAGCGTGTTCACCAGATACGACTCGACCTCGAGACAAGAAACGGCCGCAAATGAATCCAACTGCCGCGCGCGTTGCGAGCTCACCTGCAACCAATCGCGCCAGGGCGAGCTCGTCGCCACGTCGCCTCTCATCAGGTTGGTAAGCTGCTGCGGCGTGAAGACCAGCCGATTGAAGTAATACGCATCGGGTAACAAATCCGAATCCTTCCAGAGCGCGCTGATCTTGCGCGCCGCATCACCCGAGAGAAAGCGTCCACCCGCACTGGACATCGCCGCGGCCATTGCCCGGCGCACTCCCGCCGGCATTTGTCCGCCCGCGCGCGCCATGCGCTGGTAATGCGGCGTGCGACGAAAACTGGTGTAGCCGCCAAACACTTCGTCGCCGCCGAGTCCGGACAGTGCCACCTTCAAGCCTGCCTCGCGCGCGCCTGCGGAAACAAAATAGGTGTTGATGCCGTCCATGGTCGGCTGGTCGAGTGCGGCAACGGCTTCAGACAGACGCGCCAGCATCTCGTCGGCGTTCAACATCACTTCACTGTGCGTGGTGCCGAAAGTTTGGGCAGTGCGTCGAGCAATCGCAGCTTCGCTAAACTCGCCTTCGGGAAACGCGACCGTGAAGGTGTGGACTCCGGAAACTTCGCGGCTGGCGAGTGCCGCGAGTGTTGTCGAATCGATGCCGCTGCTGAGAAAAACGCCAACGGGAACATCGGCGATCAAATGCTTGCGCACGCTGTCTTCGAGCAACGCGCGCACCTGCCTCGCGGGTACCCCGGTATTGTCAGAACCGCCTGCGGTAGCGGGCGGGCCCTCGGCGTTCCTGTCAGAACCGCCTGCGGTAGCGGGCGGGCCGCTACTTAGTCCGTTGCCATTAGTTGACTGCTCGCCGTTTCTAGTCGCTGCTGCTGGGAGCGCGGGCATCTTGCCTGCCGTATGCCCGCCCGCTACCGCAGGCGGTTCTGACAGACCCCAATACCGTTCAATCTCGATCCGGCCGTCGGTTATCGTCATGCAATGCGCGGGCGGCAGCGACACCACATCCTCAATCAGCGTCAACGGCTCGCTTACCGACCCAAACAACAGATAACTCTCAACCGCGTCACGCGAAAGCTTGCGCGGTACCAACCCACTGGCTAGCAACGTGCGAACTTCGGAAGCGAATAGGAAAGTTTCGAGTTTCGAGTTTCGAGTTGCGGGTTCTGCTTCAACTCGAAACTCGGAACTCGGAACTCGGAACCCTGACGCGTAGTAATACAGCGGCTTAATCCCCATCCGGTCACGCGCAAGAAACAACGTCCCGTCGCTCCGGGCATCCTGAATACTGGGACCGCGGGCGTCTCGCCGGCTCGCGTTTTCGCCCTCGGTCTTCGTTCCGGTTACCCCTTCCCCAGTACCCTTTCCCCGTTCTTTCCGCGTGTCGTAAACCGCCAGCGCGAACATTCCTTCCAAACGCTCGACACATTCCGCGCCCCACTCTTCGTATGCGCGCACCACTACTTCCGAATCTGAACGCGTATGAAACTTGTGGCCGCGCTCCGCAAGCTGCCGTTGCAACTCCTGGAAGTTATAGATCTCGCCGTTGAGTATGACGCCCACCGTGCGATCGTCATTAAAGATCGGCTGGTGTCCACCTTCGATGTCGATGATGCTCAGCCGCCGCATGCCAAGAGACACAGAGCTGTGTCGGGAGTGGATCCCCGAATCCGCATTCCGCAATCCGAAATCCGCAATCCCTTCATCGTCCGGCCCACGATGTCGCATCGTCGGCGTCATCAGACGCACCACCTCCGCCGCGTTCGACGCGCCGGAAAAATCAACAGCTCCACAGATGCCACACATGTCTAGGAATTTCGGATTGCGGATTTCGGAATGCGGAGGGCCTTAACTTGCCCTGCGAACATTAATGCGTAATTGCTGGGACCGCGGGCGTCCCGCCCGCAACGAGCGCGGAGCGCGAGAATTCTGGTACCGCGAACGCGCCTGATAGCCAGGCCAATGCGGGCGGGACGCCCGCGATCCGAAAAAGCGCCAACTGGTCTTGCGAACAAGTTACCTTCAACAGCGACTTCCTCTAAAAACACCAACAGACCCGGGATTCCTGCTACGAACCCCGGATCACCTCCGGATTAGAGGTCACCTCGGAAATCTCCCCTCGCGGCTGCGAAACCAGCGATCTGTAGATCCGTTCCATTTCTGCTACCGGCTCGTCCCACGAAAGAGTTCGCGCCACCTCGGCGCAACCGCTCCGGAGTCGTGCCGCAAGCGCGCCGTCCTGCAGTAAGCGCACGATGCCCTCTCGCAATCCGTCCACGTCGCAGGGAACAACCAGACCGGCAGTGCCATCAATCAGCGGCGCAATACCGCACTGGTCCGTCACCATGACTGGCGTGCCACACGCGATGGCCTCCGCGGCGACGTTGCCAAAACTTTCATATCTCGAAGGCAGCACAAACACATCCGCATCGACAAAAGCCTGGAGTCGTTCGTTTCCATATAGCGGCCCAGTCAGAATTACGTGCTCGCGAAGTTCAAACTCAGCAACTATCTTTCGAATCGCCTCAGCGCACCCGTCAGCGTCATCAGGCCCGGCAATTACTAAACGGGCGTTGGGATGAACGCGGGCCACCCGCGCAAATGCGTTGACCAGATGGTCGAGTCCTTTAATGAAGGAAATACGGCCGAGAAAAAGTAGCAGTGGCGCGTTGTCTGCGACATTATGTTTAGCACGAAACGCGCCCGCCGCCGGCAATGTTTGAAATTCGGCAAGATCAATTCCATTACGGCGCAGCACTATCTTCTCTGCTGCTATGCCGCCGGCGATCAACTCGTCTCGCTCCGTAACGGAGTTCGCAACCACAACACCTGCGCCCGCAAACAACGCATTACCGACAAGCTTTCTATAGAGGCGCTTCTTGTTTTGACTACGAACCTTTGGACCAAACATTCCCAGCGGCTCAAGCACATACGGGATGCCGTAACGGCGGCAAAACCAGGCGGCGGTCGATCCGAACAGATCGTATAGACCATAAATGTGCACCACGTCGTAAGCGCGCAGTCGTCTGGCGCAGAACGTCAAAATCTGCGGGTTGATTGTGGTCGCCCGGTAATTCTGCAGCGTGCGCAGGTAAACTGCCTCCACGCCATCTTCCTCTGACCGCCAGCCCTTCGCGTCCGCATGTGATCGCGCGCCCGGCGAAGGTTTAGTGCTTGCCGCCGCTGCTCGTGCCGAACCTTCCAATTCCGATTGCTGGCCCAGGTCCGCCGTCAACACCGTGACCTTGTGTCCACGCCGTGCCAGCCCTTTCGCGATTGCACGAACCTTCGCCGGCGGCCCACCCATTCGCAAGTACGGATAATAAGTCTGCGTGGTCTTTACGATGCGCATTTAAAGTGGAAGCACTTACTGTTCGGGCAAGGGTCGAGGGGCGAGCGGCATCGCTTTGTTTTCAGCACGTTCTGACCGGAAATTACCACTTAACACCTCGTCATACGTGTCGAGGAAGATCTGCCCCGCAGCTGCCAACGAGAACCTGTCTTCAGCCACGCGCCGACCTTCAATTCCCATTTGCTGTCGCAGGCTGGGATCGACAATCAGTTTTTCCATCGCCTGGCCGAGCGCCTTCGCATCGCCGACCGGCGTCAAGAAGCCGGTCCGGCCTTCAGTTATCGCCGTTGCCGGCCCGCCGCAATTTGTACTAACGACTGCCAGCCCACTAGCCATCGCTTCGAGAATCACGATCCCTAATCCCTCTTCGTTTGACGACAGCACGAAGAACGACGCTTTGCGATAGAGTTCAGCCAGTTCTTCACCTTGTTTTGGACCAATCAGGTGCACCCGCTTCGCAAGACCCAGGGAGTTGAGATGAAGCAGCGCCGCCTCGGTCGGTGACTCGCCGACCAGGTACAGGTCGGGCGCATCATCGACCTTTCGCAGCAGCTCGGCATAAGCGTCCAGCAACAGATGCACGTTCTTTCGGGGATCAGAGAGGCGCGCTACGCAAATGATGTAATTGTTTTGAGACGCTTCCGCCGGAGTAAACAAACTCGTATCAACGCCGCAGGGCGCGAGCAACACTCGTCCCTGTCCGCTTAACTTTTCGACGGAAGCCCGGGTGTACTCGCTGAGCGCGAAAACTGTGTGTGCTGATCGTAGAGCGCGCTTCTCGCTCTGCTCGGTCAAAGGAACCATTAACGAAGCCCACGCACGTCTCGTCATAGACCCGCTGCGCATGTGGCTCTCCCGGTCGGCGCGTGTAGTAGTTGCAGTCCACAGCAGCTTCGGACGATTAATACTTTCAGCGATACAAACCCAGGGCGGACTACCAACAACAAATTGCAGCAAGTCGAAGCTTTGCAGGAGTTCACTCAATTTGCGCCGCGGCCGATATCTTTGGAATTCTAGTTCGCTGCCCCAGACACCCGCATGCGTAAACGTCAGGTCACGCCAGGGCACCTGTTCGATCCGTGGTTCTCTAATCCACGTTGCCGGAGACTTTAGTCGCAGACTCGCCCGGTCAGATGCTGACGTAGCCAAGGATATTAGTTCGGGTTCATAACGATCTGACTCCTTCAACGTCTGGCGCAGAAACGTGATCATCGTCGGCAGGCCTCCGGCGATAGACATGTCGTGAGTTATTAGCGCGACGCGTTTTTTCATACCGTCACAGCGCGCTCACCGAAGGCGTCAAGATTGGCCGCAACCCAGTTATGCAGCAACTCCAACCCCGTGGGCACGTCAATCTTCGGTCGCCAATCCAGAAGCTGCGCGGCTTTGCGAATATCCGATACGTAGACAGGTTGATCGCCGGGGCGCCAATCTTCAAATGTGTGCGTTACCGGCCTGCCAGAATGTTTGTGAAGCGCTTCGAGTAGTTCGAGCAGCGAGAGTGTATTTTCCGGCCCGCCACCTACGTTGAATGTAGTCCCCGCCACTTCGTCGATATGCACGATAGCAGCGAGGTAACAATCGATTAGATCGTCAATGAAGAGAATGTCTCTTACCTGTTTTCCGGTACCATAGATTGTCACCGGTTTCATCAACGAGTGCGCAATAGTGAACCATGCGACCCAGCCCTGATCCTCCACTCCGAACTGGCGGTAGCCATAGATACATGACTGCCTGAAATTCACGGTGCGCAAGCCATAAATACGTGCGTAGTCGATCATGTATTGATCCGCAGCGCCTTTCGAGCATCCGTAGGGTGAATGAAAATCCAGTGACTGCGTCTCGCTTACTCCTTCCGGCAGGTGCGCGAGCGCGTGGCGCGTTGCATCTTCACTTACCTGCAGGTCAGACAGCTTGCCGTAGACTTTATTGGTTGAAGCGTTAAGCACGATGGCCTGCGGCGCAAACCCTCGCACCGCTTCGAGGACGTTGAAAGTGCCCAGAGCGTTAATCTCAAAGTCTTCACGTGGCTCGACCACTGAAGTGGTAACGGCCACTTGCGCGGCGAGATGCAGTACAACGTCAAACGAACCGCCGCCCACTGTGTCATTCATCAAAGCGGCATTGCGTATGTCGCCCTTCACCAACGTAAAGTCGCCTTGGGTGCGCAACCATTCGAGATTGCGATCGCTGCCGCGTCGAGAGAGGTTGTCGACGATAGTGACTGAGTGTCCGTCGCGCAGGAAACGTTGCGCAGCATTGCAGCCAATAAAGCCGCAGCCGCCAGTGATTAAAATATTCATTTGGTTATTGGATTACTTGCCCGCTCTTTCTCGGTGCAACCTTTGTGTTCTCTGTGACTCTGTGGTGAGTATTTCCTTGAGTACAGCTGATACAAAAGCCTAGAGCTTCTTCAGGGTGGTGACTAGAAACATTCCCATGCGGCAGTTGTTTGTCAGCAAACGTCCGGCGCTGTCCGGTAGCAACGACTGTAATGTGCTTTTGATTCGGCCGCTCGGCAAAGGCAACAGCTCTGATTTGCTGCCATAGATTCTCACATCGTTAAGTTCGAAGAGATCCGATGTCAGTGCGCGCCACTCGGGCACTGTGTAATAACGCGCGATAGCACCATCTACAAATTTTTGGCGCGTCTTGTGCACCGAACGAGTATTGAATAGTGAGCCCTTGAACACACCAGCAAAGAGGCCGCCCATGATGTAGTAGTTCCACAGGTTTCGGTAATAGACCATGGTCGTAGCGGAGCCGCCGGGCCTCAGCACTCGGTGAATCTCTTCCAATATCTTTCGAGTATTCGCGGAATGATGAATCACTCCCCAACTCCAGACGAAGTCGAAAGAATTGTCTGGGAAGTCCATCCGCTCCGCGTCCATTCGAACAATGCGAGCTCGGCGGCGATCAGGCTCAAGGAATTCTAAACGCCTGGTGGTGCTGTTGACGGCGTAATTCGTTAGATCGATACCGGTGTACGATTGCGCGAATGGCGAGATCAGCTGCGCATGGCTTCCATTTCCCACGCCTATCTCCAACACATCCTTGTTTCTTAGGGAATCAAAATCAATAAGTGAGTCGAATGGAATACTGCGCCAGGGCATGAACGTGCGCACATCAGAGAAAAACCGCGCATCAATCTCCTGATAGAATTCCTTGCTAAACTCGGCAGCCGCCACTCCACCACTGAAGTCGTAACGCATTGGATGGCTTTCCCACCAGGCGCGGTTAGCCTCCTGCCAACGCTTGTTTTGATCGGAGGACTGCGGCAACGCAGTCGGATCATCAAAGCCTTCGGGAACTGTTTGCTTTAGGTCGGAAACGGACATGGTTAGGAATTCACTATCGTCGGAGGGAGACTAGGCAACTTCCGATAATGACTGAATTGAAAATGAGGTAGCGCGGGTGCATACAATATCGCCACCATCCCTTGGCGAACTTCCGTCAAGCGTACTGAGTTGCCACCCCAGTCTTTTCAGTTCCTGGAGTAATTGTTCTGCCGAAGAGCCTGCAGATCGGAGGGCGACATCCCAACACTCTACGATCGCCCAACGCGGCAAATAACGCGAAAGGGTGTTGCGCAGTCCCTTAAGGACTTGCACTTCCCAACCCTCCACATCGAGTAGAATCCCGTCTATCCTGCTGATGCCCAAACCGGCCAACACTTCGTCACCATTACGAACAGGGACGCTGGTGGAACCGACACAGTGGTGTGCTATCGCCAATGAAGACTGCCCTGGCGTTCCTGAGAGCGACATCTCAAATTCGCCATTAGCAGCCCCAAGTCCGAACGGAAGGAGTTGAACAACTTCTCCAAACTGGTTGAGGGCCAGGTTCCTTCTGCAGGCTTCAATCATGCGTGGGTCAGCTTCAAACGCCAGGACTTTCCCCGTGGGCCCAACGGCCTTCGCGAGTGCAAGCGAAACATAGCCGAGCTGCGCTCCAGCGGTGAGCACAACGTCGCCAGGTCTTACAAGGTGAAATATTCTTTCCGTCGACTCGGGTTGATATTTCCCGTACGCCATTTCGGCCTGGAATGGATCGGACGTATCCAGGTACATGGAAGCTTCAGCTAGCGGGCCAACTAACTCGCAGACTCCGTTCATTGGAAAACGGCGCGAAATTATTCGGCTAACTCTGGCCCCGCCGCGCGGTGCGGCGGCGATGAGAGAACGAACCGTCTTTGAAGTAAGCACTCTTGCTAACATGGAATAGTCTGTAGATCGAGGATGTCTACACTTAGTGCTGAATAGCGGGACGCAGATCAGGGGGTCCCGCCCACGTCGACTTGGTCTTTTTGTCTCGTGCCCACAAGAGTAGAAAATATCCAAGTAGAAGATTTTGTAATATGCCGCCAAACATTATTTCCGTGCTTGAACCGATACCATTAAGGAAGTAAACAAAAAAGCACAGGAAGACAGCTTGGCCCCCGGGCCCGGAAACTCTTCCTCCAAATGAATGCTGCATAACGCCAATCAGAATTCCTTGAATGAGCATTATCAGGACAACTCCAGGCCAGCCAAAATTCATGAATGCTTCGCCCAGGATGCTGACGCCAAAGGTTGTAGTCTTCGCACCCTCTTCCGTGGTGATTCCATAGGTCACCGCATAAAAGCTGTTAGCGCTCCCCGCCGTCGGCTTGTCAGGCCAGACAATGCGTGGAATGAAAGAAACCAGAAAGTATGAGTACGTCTGGCCATATTGATAAGGAACTACTGATGGAGTCATCGAATAGATGTAGGCAACCTGATGGATAAAATCAGTTCGCCCGGTCGCGCTTGAGGTGGCTTCGATCCAATCACGGTTTCCAGCGATTGTGTCCTTCCAATACTCCGCCGCCTGCTCGATCCACAGTGTTCCTTTGGTCAGCGACGATTGGTTCGCAAGATCTGGCTCGTCTCCAAACCAGGTACGCTGCCGGTAATCTGACTTCACTGGCGAAAGAAAAACTACGAGGGCGATGGTAGCCAGAACCGGAACAATGGGTACTCGCCGGGTGTAGAGCCATTTCACTACAAAGAAAACACCGATCGGCACTACTGCATCTTCGAGGCTACCGCTGGAGATTCCTCGCATAGCGGCAAGCAGCACGAGCCCATATAACCACACAGCGTAAAACTTCGACTCCTTGCGACCGTAGAAAAGCCAACCAAGTATCGCGATCACAACCAGCACCTGGTTCTGTAACACTCGCAAGATCGAGGAGAGTGGTTGTTGAAATTCCTCCGGGATGGTTCCCTGGAAAGTGAATAAGAGCGGCAAAAAGACTCCCACGAGCACGCAATAAGCCAGGGCTTTCGACTTTTTCAGAGGCAGAACCGCGACTGGTATGAGCTTTCGGTAAGCGCTCTTCTGAAACCAATAGTATCCCAGCTGCAGAGAACAGATGCCGGCGGTAGCCAAAATCAAAGCAATGGCAACGTCTTTTTCTGCCAGATACCTAACCTCTGATCCCATTAGCAAAAACGTGTCATCCTGAGTAAAAACGGGAAACGCGAACTGCAATGCATAAGCAAGACAAAACACCGGCATAGTCGGCAATGCCGACTCACGTCGCGCAAAATAAACAACTGAAGGAAAGAGACAAACTTGCAGTAATAACAGACCAAGGAACGCCTCAATCCACGAGTAGCCATAGGCGTTAAGGATAAATGGAATTGTTAAAAGCGATATCGCAGCAGACATGAAAATTAGCTGCAATATGCGGCTGGAGCTCTTCGAAGGCCTAGCGATTGGTTTCCTGGTTCTCAATTCGATTTCCTCTGTGCCGAGGTCACCAGATTGGTAGGATCTTCGCCGAGCGCCCGGGCTGAACCAATTGTTAGGGCCTCATTGGCATCGGCCGTTTGGCATCGGAAATAACGTAATATTTCTTGGGCGGCACAAGAATAATCATAAGGTTCGTGCAGGCAGCGCTCATATCCCCTTTTGCTGATTGCTTCCCTCAAACCAGTTGACTGCAACGCTGTCCTCACCTTGTTGACCATCTCCTCGTTACTGTCAAAGAGCAATACTTCCTCGCCATCTGCAAAATAAGTTCGAACCTCAGGAGTATCCTCATGCAGCATGAAAGAACCAGTGGCTGGAATCTGGAAAGTTCGCGCCGTGGTCTGGTCCCGCAATGCCGGATTACTCGAACTGACACTTAGCAAGCCGAGATTGATTTTTGAGGCGCAATAGACGATCGACAACTCATCACCAAAGACACCGGTTCTAAGTTTGCTACCCATTCTTTGTTGGAATTCTTTGGATGAATAGTCCCATCCCATGCCATACACCTTCACCAAGATCTCAGGACAGGCTCTAAGCAAATACAAAAGCCGCCCTTCCTTTTCCGGAGACCAACATCCCACGAAGCTCACATCAGCACCGTAGTGTTCAATCAATTTCGACGTCAATGAAACGGGCCGATGCACTTCCGGATCGAACCCGTGGCGCACGTGCTTCAGTTCCTTGATCTTAAATTGCTTGATTTCGGGTTCACCGTGATACGACTTCGTCGTAAACACGCAATCGTACAGTTGAAGGCTCAGTGGAATATTTGGACCATGATCCTGGAAACTCACGTCCGGGTAAAAGTTATAAACGGGTTTCCCGGCCGCGAGTAGCTGCCGAACAGTCTGAGGGTGAAGCGAGTTTCCCTTAAAACTGAGAACGAAATCATAAGACGAGGCGGTTGCTCTTCTTGATAACGCGCGATTGTAGTCGCTCGTCCAGATGCCACTGAACAAGCGGCGGGTCACTTTCGAACCCAATCCCTGTGGGCGCCATGAAACATAGTCTTCTTCATCAACATCCAAAACAGTATGGCCTAGACGTCGAAACGCTTGAGCAAGAGCACGCGCATCCGATCCAAACCATTTGGCAAATCCAGGGGCCAGGATGGTGTAAGAACGCGAGTGGCAAATCGAGGACGTCTCAACAGACATCTTCATGGATTTTGAATCCCGGTGCATTTATCTGTGGACGCCCTCGTACAGCCGCATTAAGTTGCCCACTCCGGCCCCCATCGAAAATGAAGATGATTCAACTTTTGTCAACGACTGTTCGCGGTTAGGACGCGTTCGTTTGAGGATTTCTGAGGTCCGATTAGCCCACGCTTTTGCACCCGCAGCCAGTGGTAACACGTCAACTAATGCAGGTACTACGATCGCCTCTCTTGGGACGCTCCGCGACATCAATATGGGCAGCCCGGCAGCCTGGGCTTCAACTATTCCGAGGCCCAACCCTTCTTTGGGTTCTTCGAGACTAGGCCATATGAGAACATCAGAATTCACCATTAACTCGGCAACGTCGTTTCGGAATCCCAGGAGTCTTACTTTCCGTTCAAGTCCTGCTTGTTTAGCTGCTTCTTTCAGCTGTTGTTCTTGAGCGCCCATCCCGGCGAAAACCGCCACCGCTCGCGGGTTCTCCTTCGCGAGCCGTTCAAGTATTTCTACGACGAAGAGCGGGTTTTTGTAATCCACCACCCTCCCGACAAAGAGCACTATCAGCGCTCGATCGTCGAAACCCATTTCACGGCGAAAACCATCCCGATCTTGTCGAGCTCGAGCAAACCTTGCAGTGTCGATCGCGTAATGAACGATTTGGTGCCGACTGGGCTGTGGATTCTCAGTGCCAATTAAAGACTGCAAGGCATCGCGAGAGATTCCTATCACCTGATCTGCCATGTGCAGACAGATCCAACGCATGGGCGCGCTTAACAAAGCCGCCTTCAACCGGTTGGACGTAGGCAAACTTATGGATGTGTTGTGAACGTGAACGATTCGTTTTTGAAAGGGCAAACCTTTGGAGGCTAAGAGGTACCCTGCGCTCATGATGTCATGATGGCAATGCAGGATATTGTAATTCCCCTGCTTCATCACTCGACGTAGCCCGCGCAAAAATTGAATCTTTTCCGCCAGGGCGTATCGCGTGTGTATGACCTCGCCGCCAAGATCCTGAGCAGCAATATCGAACTTACCCCTTTTAGCTTCCGTGCAGAAGAAGGTCCATTTAATGTGAGGATGACTTGTTCTTGATTCTCGAAATACTCGGAGCAGCCAGTTTTCCACTGCTTGATTGTCGAGATTCTCGACGATGTGCAACACCCGAATCTCCTGCTGCGGTTGCGCCGCCGATTGAAGGGAGATTTCCGACTCTAACCGTAACGCCATGAGTTCAAGATTCTCGGTCGGGCTTGGACGCCTCAACGTAAAGGCTCTCCCACAGATATGCCTGGTCATCGAGCAGCATGGATTTTGACACGTTGCCTTCACCGTATGACACACGCGCAGCGTTCTGAAATCCGGCCTGAATTAGTTGGTGCTCAAGCGACGCCCAGTCGTAAATGTATTGGTGTTCATATCTTTGTCGGAAATACGAGTTCACCGCATCCATTGCGAAATTCTTTCCGGTGTCACGGTGGGCCAGCAACTCAGATGGGCTATCGCGGTACGTCCCAATAATTTTCTCGCCGTCCGGTACGATGATTCTTATTGCGCCTCCGGGCCGCAATACGCGCAACGCTTCACGCAGCAGCCAAGCCCCCTGCTCGAAATCAAAATGCTCGAACACGTGTTCACAAAAAATGCCGTCGAAGGAATTGTGGGGAAACGGCCATGGCCGACAAAAGTCCATGAGACATTGCACGTTATTGGCGTCGTAACCGTCGACATTAAACCAATGATCGTCGGACTTACCGCGAGGACCGCTGCCAAGATTTAAATATAGCGGCCTCGCCGCTCTCTCTATTCTCTTCGAGCATTTGCTGGGTTGACAAGACAGAAGATTCCTGAAACGCACGGAAATGAAATGGAGATCCCATCTCACCAAAGCAAGAACGCGATAACTGAATAAGGACAGCAGAATACGTCGGATCAGCAGCTTCACAGATTTTGTCTAAAAAAGCGGGCTCCACTTTCTATGCGGGAATTCTTGTTTCATGGGCGGCTAGTTTCTCTGTGATTTCTCGGAGAATGCCTTTTGCAACTCCGTCCCAGGTGAAATTTTGAAGCGCATGAGCACGAGCGTTAACGCGCATCTGCCGATATCGTTCCTTGTCTCTAAACAAATCAAGAATGCAGTGAGCAAATTTTTCCGCAGTAAGAGGGAGGTCGACGAGTGTCCCGGAAATCTGATCCTTGACCTGATCGACATAGCAATATCTGCGTGGAGCAATGGCGGGGCAACCGTAGTAGCCGGCCTCGAATATGCACGCGGAGCCGATGTCATTTAGGGAAGGACAAATGAGCAGAAACGATTCAGCCAACACGGACTGATATTGCTTCAACTCAGACTCGATGTTTTTGCTAAGTACGCCGAGATACTTCACTTTGTCGTGGCCAATTATTGCGTCATCGGGCGGACCTCCGATCACGATCAACCGCACCTCGGGAATTTGTTCTGCTACGAGTTTCATCGCATCGAAGCACAGCTGACCGCCCTTGGAATCAAAGTCGTAACCAATGAAGACCAGATCTGCTCCGGTTTCGTAAATATCCTCTTGCGGCACGCTGAGCGCGCCCCCCATCCCTACCGCTATGACTTTAGATTCCGGAAGACCATAAGCATCCCTCAGCGCATCGGCGGACCATTTGGCAGCTACAAAAACAGCTTCCGCTCGATGTAGCCAGGACTGTTCCGTTGCGCGGATCCGTTCGACATCTGGTTCGCTGAAACTTGAAGGATCGTGATAGGCCTTCAAATAGGTTGGAAAGGAACAATCTGTGTAAACGAAGTACGGCAAACCTAAGTCGCAGTGAATCCAAGGAGTGTTTCCAAAGAACAGATTACAATCGGCGTCACTTGAAATTCTATCGGCTAGTAATTTGGCGATCTGGTCGAGCCGTCGCTTGGAGAAGTAATGGAAACTGCCAGGCCATCCTACTAATCTATTGAATTTCGAGCGAAACTTCGCCGGATAGTCATAACCCGGATTCACCGGTCCAACATAAACTACCTGAGCTAATCGCGAGAGAGACTCGTACAGGTACACACAGGCACCCGTCCATCCGCCACTTCTCTGAGTAACCGGTAAGCTCGAAATGAAATTGATTCGGGGGAAATTGTTAACCACTTAATTATCTTGAGTCCATTTTCAGAATTCGTTCCATGTTTCGTGGACTTCGAAGTTAACAAGAGAAAGCTCGAAGAGCGTCAATCACTGCGGTCTGATCTTGCCTGTTCAGATCGTTATAGAATGGAAGGCGAAGGAGGCGATCACTTGCGTCTTCCGCCACCGGACAGTCACCCTCAGATCCTCCTAATTCCCGACCCATTTTGGAGAGGTGAAGTGGCAAGTAATGGAATACTGCAAGAATGCCGCGCTTTCTAAGATGTTCAATGAGAGCCTGACGTGTTTCGAGGGACGGTAGGAGAAGATAAAAAAGGTGAAATGACTGTTCGCAGTGAGACGGCACTGATGGCATACCGACAGCGTTCTGTTCCGCCCAACTCCGTAGCTCACTATTATACAAATCCCAAACTTCGCGTCTCCGCGACTGGATTTCGTCGCGTCTTTCTAGTTGGGCTAATAGGAAGCCTGCCAATATCTCCGATAAAACATAACTCGAACCTAAAGAAACCCAGGTGTACTTATCTACCTGACCCCGGAAAAACCGGCTACGGTCCGTTCCCTTCTCTCGAATTATCTCAGCCCGCTCTACGTATTGAGGATCATTTATCAGCAGTGCTCCGCCTTCTCCACAGCTAAAGTTTTTCGTTTCGTGAAAACTTTGGGTAGCCAGGCACCCGAATGTGCCCAGATACTTGTCCTCGTATTTCCCAAATAACCCGTGAGCATTATCCTCAACAACCGGCACACCATGACGCCGGGCGATATCCATAATCTCGTTCATCTCGCACCCAACGCCGCCATAATGGACCACAACAATAGCTCGGGTTCGTTTGGTAATTAACCTCTCAAGCTGCCCCTCGTCTAGATTCAGCGTATCGGCGCGAATATCCACAAAGATGGGCACAGCGCCTCGTAGGACAAACGCGTTCACGGTCGAAACAAAGGTAAATGTAGGAAGAATCACCTCATCGCCTGGACCCAATTCAAGCAGCAAAGCTGCCATCTCAAGCGCGTGTGTGCAAGAAGTCGTGAGAAGCGCCTTATTTACCGCAAGTGTTTGCTCAAGCAATTCGTTGCAACGTTTTGTAAATGCACCATCGCCTGAAATGTGTCCATTTCTAACTGCCTCAGCGATATACTCCAGTTCAGCTCCAAACAATGAAGGTCGATTGAAGGGGATTTGATATTTCGTCACTGCGAATCTTTCTGGCGCGGTGATAACTGTGGAGTTGCTGGTCATCTTAAGTACTTAGTGTGGAGAGCTTCCTCAGAACAAACAGTTTTTGGACACCGTAGTCGCCCCACGCAGGCATTTGCGAAAACCATCGGTTCCACTGAAGATCAGGATCGGCAACCTTATCCTCCATTCCAAGCGCTTTGCATATCAGCGGCTTGAAAACGCGCGTGCCCACGAAGTAGCTGCTTGAAAAATTCAAAACTTCAACGAGTTCAAGCTGAGACGAAACTGCGTCAACAACTCGATCCTGATCCAGGTATTGGTTAAACGGCGGCATTGGAATGTCACTAAGGCCCCACTCATTTCGGAAGCGGTTAAGCTGATTCCACCCCTGAATCGTGGCTTCGGAAAGCAAGAGCAGTCCCCCTGGTTTCAATACACGCGCGCATTCTGACAAGCCGAGTTCCTGGCGACTCCAATCCTTGAGATTGATAATCACGCGCACAACGACCACTTTGTCATAGTGATCGGAGGGTTCGTTTAGTTGCGTAATATCTCCGACATCAAACTCCGCAGTTCCCTTGAGTACGACATCTAAATCCTCTAGTCGTTTGCGAGCCTGCTCGACCATTTCAGGAACATAATCCAGTCCCCGTATCGAGATTGTTTTATTCGCGGCAAATTGAACGGTCGAGTATCCCGTGGCGCTTCCCACATCCAAAACACGATCACCGTCTGCCAGGAATTTGAGAATCTCTCGAATCTCCATGTCGATAACGCTCACATCAGACCACGAAACTCGTGGCGACTGGCCCTCCGTAATGGCTTGATTCGTCCAAAACTCGCGTATCTGTTCCAGCGTAAATTGTTTGCTCATAAGTTAGTTCTATTAACCCAGTCTGAAGTTTCCGACCGCTCCCCGGTGGTTTTTAGTAGGGACCGCCACCGTACAAACGTGACAGCCTTGTGGCGGAATGCTGGATCGAAAATGACGATTCGCTCACTGCCCTGTTTGGTTCATCCGAGCCGCAACGCGGGAGGTGTGTTAGACGCAACACATTTTCCACCCAAGTGCTTGGCGCAGCTTTGAGCGAGAGGAATGTCACTAAGTCCGGTACGACTACACACTCCGCCGGCGTGGAATCGGAGGCTAACACACGTAAGCCAGTCGCCTGTGCCTCAACGACGACCATTCCAAGACCTTCAGCGACCGACGGAAAGAGCAGTAGGTTTGAGCCCAGCATTAGGCGTGGTATATCAGATCTGACGCCCAGAAATTTTATTTGGCTTTGAAGACCCCATGCCTTCACCATCTCTTCAAACTGCTTCTTCCGCCGGTTCCCCGCCCCCACCATCAAGAGATGCACTGTTTCATCTTTCGCCATGCATTGCCTAACTACATCCAGCGCGAATGCAGGGTTTTTGTGCGTCATCACCTGGCCATTAAGCGCGAGCTCAGACCCCTCGAGTCTTCCGACGAACAGGATAATTTTAGCTGAATTAACCCAGCCGAATTCTCGGCATAGTTCTGCGTGCGCGTTACTATGGTCGCCTTGGTAAGAACTCACATCAAAGCCACAGTGAGCAGCGCCTAGATCCAAGCCGACCGTGGCTGAATCACTAAACCCGTATTCGCAAACAATCTGTTTTGATGTGCCCATGACGTGGGTTGCCATCCGTGAGATAAGCGTGCGGCCGCCGAACATAGTGGTTCGCCGAATCAAGCCGGTTGCATAGGTAATGCGGTGATACAAAGGATTATGAACGTGCGCGATGCGCACCGGTGGTAACAGGCCCGCTCCCATCGCGAAATGCAATCCAGCGATGTAATCCTGATGATCGTGGATCGCGTCGTACCTTCCGTCTCTCAATATTCGTCTGAAGTTGCGTGCGAACGCCGGGAGGGCTTTTCGTGTAAACGGGAGATAAAAAAGGCGTGCTCCCAGCGATTCGGCTTCCTCATCAAAGACTGCTCTGTTTCCGCCTGTCAAAAGGACGTCAAAGTACACCTTCAGTGCAGACCGCTCATTTTCTCTCTGAAAGTATCTTAGCAGCGCCATCAACCACGTCTCGGCACCGCCCATTCCTAAGCTATCGAAGACATGCAAAACGCGCAGTTCGCGTTTCACTCCGTTTTCGACGCCGTCGGCGACTGCTGCGTCAGTTTTGCTGGACGCTGAAGCTTCTTCGATGGCGAGGGCAGACATGCTTAGAAAGAGCAGGATTATTGAGACAAACTACGCGGTCATGACTCTTTGAAAACTATTCTCATGACAAGGCACCAATCCATCCATCCAAAGAGTCAGGTACTCAATGTTCTTCTGCAACTGTTTCTCGTGCACCGGAATTCTCGGCAGACACAGCAGACTATCTCTATGAGAGCCGAAAATATTTCCGGTTCTCGTGGTCGTCGCTGTCATGAAGCCGCTGTCTTTGACAACTTGAAATTCTCGCACTGACGCAGCTAGTTTGCCTCCATATGGGTATGCAAAATGAAGCACCGGCTTACCAGTCCTTTGCTCAATTTCTTTTTTTGAATCCGCGACTTCGGCTTTCGCTTCTTCCAGGGACAGCGAGGACAGCGCCAAGTGGCCTTTGGAGTGCGCGCCGATAGTAACCAGCGGATCGCTTGCCAGTTGCGTGATTTGGTCCCAAGTCAGGGCGAGCTCGCGCACGTGCGCACACATATCATCCGAATAGCTTTGTAGGATGGTTTTTATTGTCTCGTAGTCCGGCGCGGTGGTCAGAGGTCCAGCCAAGCTTTCGAAAACCTCCCTTTTCTTCGCAGGGGTTGAGCAGTCGTATCTAACTGTTTTACCCGCCAGGACTACTTCTATTTCTTCGCGGTCCCATAACAACTCTTCCAGAACGTACCACCAGAGAATTGCGGTCCGGTCGGGAAAGCAGGTTGTTATGTAGACCGTGAAAGGTACGCTATGCTTTTTGAAAATCGGATAGGCGTTGGTGTAGTTATCCCTATAACCGTCGTCGAGCGTAAACACCACAAACCTTTTCGCATGCTTGCCGGTCTTCAGAATCTCGTACGCCTGATCCAACGAAACGAAATCGTATTCTTTGCTTTGGCAAAACCTGATGGTCTCTTCGAGTAGCTCCGGAGTTACTTCCAGGTCTGCATTAAAGCCCAGTCGCGGTCGCGACGGCGCAGGACAAACGCGATGAAAAGCGAGGATGCTTCCGATACCCGCATACATCGGCCTGGCCAGGAGGTTCACCCGGGCACGAAACCAGAAATCGTGATCGGTCGCGGCGCGCTTCCAGGATGCCGGCACCATCCGTCTGAGTTGGTCAACTAACATCGTCTAACTGTGAAGCAGAATCATTTCCGAATAGAGCGTGTCGATATCGTTGTCATCGATCGTGCTGGATTTATAAAAAGCCGGGCACTGTTGCGGGTAACTACGCGAGCTACTGAGGCTTGTACCATTAAGATATCGGTCGTCGACTATCAAACCTGCGACTTTCAGTTTCCAGCAGATCTGATTCCTGACAGAACCGGCGGCTTCCTTAAAGAGTTGACGATTGCTAACGTAATGCGCGCGCGCAAAAGGCAGTCGTCGATACGCCCGATTCTTGAGAACCAGGTAGCAATAGTCATTGCCTGAGGAGATAAGTAAATGCCTGCAAGGAAGACTTTTATGATCGTCAAAAATAATGCGGTCTGCTTCGCTCAACTCATCGCTGATGATTTCCAGATCAAAACTACAACGATACTTCGAACGGCCTGCTGATCCATTAATAGCGGGAAATAATATTCGCTCGCTGGTGTTCAGTTTAGTGAAACGAAGCTGCTCCAAAATTCGCCATACGGTCGGTGACGGCGTGAAATTCGTGAAGGTGTAGTCCTTAAGCTTCAATACTTCGAGGAGCAATCGCAAGCTCTGACTGCGATACTCGTCGCGAACAATCCACGACGTCATATTGCAAAACTTTTCAGACTTGCCATTGATTGTTCTGCTGCTGAACAACAAGCCGAGAAACCCCTGGACCTGCCCACCAACTGACAACGAGTAGCCGCAAAAGTCCTCCGGACTTTTCCAGTTTTTCGTGAACAAGCGGCGCCAATCCTCACGCGCAAGGCCGGGCACATTAAATTCCATCAACAGAGGATAAACACGTTCGAAGTCTGAAGCGGTCGCTTTTTCGATAGTTAAAGGCGAAAGCACTTTACCGGTGGCACTAGCCGCTACAACTTCCGCTGCTTGCATTGTCGAACCCTTAGAGCTGTGCCCCGGTTAACGCGAACATTTGACCGGAAACAAATGACGCTTCCGGAGACAGCAAGTATCGAATCATTCCGACGACGTCGTCTGTCTCGCAAAGCCGGCCCATTGGAATTGCCGCCGTTTCCTGCAACCGCTTGCGTTCGTCGGCCTCTTTATTAATGCCCACGGGAATGAACGAGGGACAAGCTGCATTGATTGTGATTCTCTTGCGGGCCAACTCCGGGGCCAGCAGCCTTATAGTATTTTCGAGACAGGCTTTGGCCAGCGAGTAAACCCCCATCGGCAGGTAAGGTTTAAGCGAGCCTGCGGTGGAACCCAGACCAACGAATCTCGCGCCTGTCGACTCCGCGTTAGCGAATAACAATCGCGCCAACCGGACAGTAAGAACAGTCCCGAATTCAACCTGGGACCGAAGTGAGTCTTCATCGGAATGCAGCAGGCTTCCTCGCGGCGCGCTGGGCCAGGCCGCATGAACGATTCCATAGATGCGTCTAGTGCCGATCTGTGAGGCCAAACTCTCTTCCATCGCGGCTGAACCGAAATCGATCTTCCGTTCGCAGACGTTTGGCAGTCTCCGCACTTCCTCGGGTAGCGATCTTTGATTGGTAACCGCCATCACGTGATACTCATTCGACAGAGCAGTGACAATGGCGCTGCCTAATCCCCCGGATGCTCCGGTAACAACAACTAATTTGCGGTCGTCCCTAATTTCAGCCGCAGCCCCTTTTTCCTCTTGGACTCGGGCCTCTGTGGCTGGTCTGCTGCTTCGCTCGTGCAGCGTGAAGCCCATCGATATCTCGGCTGTAGCTTTCAAGGATGCGGCGTCCTGAATCAGCACTTTCAGTTGCCCACCCAACGTGTTTAGGTTCCATGAGGTGATCTCGCCTGAAACTTTTGCTCGTGAAGGAAAATAAAGCGGCGACGGAAACCGACTATTGATAGTACCGAGCAAGACGTTTTTCCCAGGCAGATGCATGCCTAAAAGCGCCGACGCCATGCCTACCTGAAAAGCGCCGTGAACGATGCGGCCCTGGTAGTTGCTCTCTTTTGCGTAATCGGAATCAACGTGCAGCGGGTTATGGTCGCCAGTGAGACGTGCGAAAGAAACTACGTCTGCTTCGGTGATTTCGCGTTCATAACTGACCTGCATACCCGTCCGCAATTGGTCGGGCTGGTAAAGCTTAGCTTCCACTGCCTGTCCTTCTCTTGAGAACATCGAGCACGAGGTCAAACGAAATCATGTACTCAAAGTCTTCGGCCGGGATGGAAATGCCAAATTCTTCCTCAACTACAGAGACGAGGGTAACGGTAGCCAGTGAGTCCCAGTTTGCAACCGAGGTATGACTTGAAAGTTGTATTTCGTTTTCGTCCAACGCTGGAAAAACAGTCGCGAAGCAGTTTACGAGCCGCGCTTGAAGTTCAGGCATAAGCTAGTTCTTTGACCCTCTGCTGCAGCGCAGGCTTGTTGCTAAAGAAGGTCTCGCGGTCAATCCTGAATTCCTGCTGCGGAACTTGTCCGGCAACTGAGTGAAAGAACTCTTGGAGTGGACTGTTTCGCTCTGTCGACTCGAAAGCAAAATTAATTTCCGAGACACCAAACTTATCAAACAGGTACTCAAGAATTTTATGCTCGATGCGGCGGCTAAACGCGCGACAACTCATCACCCACACGTCAACGTCCACTTGCTGCTCGTTCTGTGTGCCCAACATCACAGCAATCCTTCCCAATGGCCCGTATTTATCTTTATAGGAAGTAACCAGAAGGAAAGCGTTTGGTCTGAGTAACATTGTCTGAAACTCAGCACTCGTCAGCCGGCGACCATTTAGGTTGAATTGATTTGTCTTGTTGATTAATTCCAAAGCACGCGCGTCAACGATTTCATTCGTTAACGTGAGCGTGATCTCAGCCTCAAGATTTTGCAGGAATTCATCGTGGGAATAAGCAGAGTGCCGGGCAGCGTCATGAAGTTCCGAGGAGCGCCGAATACTTTCCTGTCGAATTGCGTCCTCCGCTGACATCGCATCCTTCGCAAACAGGTTTCGTAGTTTTTCCAGAAACTCGTAAGCAGCTTGATCGTCGCCGGCGGGAAATACCAAACATTCCATTGTAGGGAACGCCGCCTTCACTTCGGCGACTTCATGAGGACTATCGTCGACGAAAACAATGCTGTCAGCATTTACGTTCCAGACGGCAAGAATACGACGAACTGATTCTGACTTCGGCTGCCAACTAACTTCAATCGGAAACAAGTCGTCACGCCGGATAATCAGATCGTCACGACCGAGGGCGCTCATCACAAGGGCATGGTCATTCTTGCTTGCTACTCCGACCAGCGCGCCTGATGCTGCCAGCGCCGCGAGCGTTTGCTGATATAGCGCATTGCTCTGGCTCTGTTGATCGAGCCCCCATGAAATTCCTTCAACTCCGTCTTCTCCGACCAAACCGCGCCAAAGCGTATCGTCGAGATCCGTAATCAAACCCTTCTTCGGTTGAGGTAGGCGTACAAGCGTAGCTAGCATTTGAGCCAGCGTCGAAGCGTGCTTAAGACTGTAGGGAAAACCTGAGGTGAAGTCAGACTTCACATCCAGCCGTTCGGACAGCGGCGATGCTTTATCGAGTTGTTGCCGATTGAGGACCCTGACGTTTGCTATACCAGCCAATTCTACTGCAAGCCCGCCAATCATATCCCACACTTGTAGTTGCCAGATCGAAGCCTGCTCGTTCGCTTGATATGAAATTGGAGGCAGTGGAAGCGTAGGCAACGACACAACCACCACCCTGGACTTTGCGGCCAGCTGAATAAGTTCGAGGAACCTTGCGGTACTGCTTCGTACGTCTGAAACAATATCCGGCAGTGACTCCGGACCCCAGCCACCCAAACTACGAAGCCCAAGCCGTGGATCAAAATCAGACCACTCAAAAACTACCACGAGGTCACTAGCATCACCTTTATTCAAACGATCAAGATTGCCTGACAAGTCTCCGTAAATTCCCGTTTCTATCTTTGCTGCCTTGTGCGGCAGCAATTGCCGCAAATTTGCTTCGAGAAAAGTTATAAGATGCAGCGGCATAAAACCGCAGGCAAGATAGACCGACGTCTGCTCGGCATCGGCTGTCGTAGGCTGCTGCACAATCCTGAGAGCTTCTGCGAGTTTCATCGCGCTTCAAGCTCCCACTCTGACGGCGCGCGGACTTCAGTCGGATTTTTCTGAACAGCAGCGGCAAGGTCTTTGCGCGCCTTGGCCCGACCCCTCTTAGTTGCGCGGTGGACATTCTTTTCACGCGAGTCCAGGAGCAGGTATCGCAAGAGCTCCGCAACTCTGCTCGACCAGCCGTGCGGACGCGTCACCGTCGGACGAAATGAATCCAGAATCACCCCGGAATACCCAATTCCTTCCGCTAGTCGCAAAAGATATTCTTCTGTTAGTCGATTGGACGGAATTAGATGCTGCAGTTTCAGCGCCGCAAAGAGCCCGACTCCCAGACCGATGTCGCAAGCGCAGGAGGCAAGGTCAACATCGCCGCCTGAAACCAACGAGTCACCGCTTCGATCCATAACGAACGCGCGCTTCCCGGTGGAATGCAAATCGGCATAATACGCCGCAACACGTCTTCTCACGCACAAGCCGGCGCCGTTTGGCATAGCCGCATCAAGCTGATTGGACCATATATCCTCTTGAAACTCGTGCAACGCCAAATGACTCCAGTGCCGCTTCGTCCACGCGGGAGGTTGTTGCTCAAATGCCGCTCGGCGCTGTCCACACCAGGCGCCAATCATGGAGTGCTTGCTTGAGACTTCGATTACCTGTTCGAGGTAATCGACATCGAGCACGTTGTCATCGTCGACAAAAACCAGAACGTCGCCTTGCGCTTCCCGAATTCCGCGCAGGCGTGCATGAGTCAAACCCAGCTTCTCTTCCCGTATATGCCGAGCGTGGGGATGCCAGGAGAGATCGATGCGCGCTTCGAGCGGGTCAGCGCTCGCGTTGTCGATAAGCAGATACTCCCAACGACCCTGATCGAGTGTCTGAACTTTGAGCGCATCGAGTACTTGCTCGAGATAGTCTGGTCGCGGATTGTGCGCGCACGTAATAACTGAGAGATTGATTAGCATCCGAGGTTACGCGCCCGGCCAAGGGGGGTTCGGCTGCGCAGGGCTTGCGTGCGGTTGCACTCCGTCTGTAGTCCTAAAAGAATATTCCCGATCAAAGAATATCGAAGTCGTCTGCGCGTACCCGCCGCCTGGAGCGAACCCCGTAAAATCGACTTCAATAAAATCAGAATCTCTAAGAATCTTCGCACTGCGCAAGCATTGGTCAGAGTTATCTAGAATGACGAAGCCGCCCTTTTTTAGATGCTGCCGAGCGATTGAGCTGCTGGGCGGACGACCATAGTCTGTTCCATCGATCACGATGATGTCGAACTTCTCCGAATAATTATCTATAGCCTTCACGTAAAACTCATTCTCTGGCTTGCACAAGTTCAATTCGCAATTCGCTGGCACCCGGGATTTGAGGTAGGAGAACCATTTCATATCGCTCTCGATGCTTACGACTCTTTTCGCGCGTTCCGACCAAAAGAACGTTGAATGGCCAGCTCCCCATTCAAATACAGTTTTTTCACTAAGATCTAGTTGTTGTAGGAACTCGATAGCGGGATAGGAAAACCATGGTAAGGGATTCCCTAGCCGATCCACAGGCTTGGCCTGCCATAGCGAATGAAGCCATCCGTATTCATATAGTAATCCATACAGAAATTGGCAGACTGTGCGCAGTCGAAGGGGTACAAGCGCATCAGGAATAGCCCTTGAGAGCGTCTTAAAGGAGGGCATCTAAATTCGACCGCATGAGTGGCCGTTGTCTTCCGTTTTTTAGTTTAACGACCCGGGCGACTACCGAAACAGGTAGCAAACGACGCAGTAGTATCCTTAGGGGGAGGGGAGAGAGCGGATTCAACCACCATTCTTTAACTGCCATTCTTACCGCCAGTGCGGGCTGTTTGTGATACAGGAGCAAATGCTCGCACCAGGCCAATTTTTCCAGCATTCTCACGCGCTTGTGAACAGCCTGCGGAAATCCATTGAGGGCAGCTACGCGATCCCCGCCGTTCGCAAACGCATCACCGGCTGCCGCGCCAGTCATGTCGTCCGCCCTGAACTGGGCCGACGAATGCTGCCTAAGCGCAAAATTCTCAAATGCCTTCGCGTAAGCGCTGCGCACTCCCTTGGCCGTCACACTTACCTTCATCTCTCTGAGAATCGTTTGGCGAGCGTTGCACCCAAGTCGCTGGCGTTCCCTTTGGTTGGCAGCCAGCAAGTCTGTACGTTCGGCGAAAGCCCGCGGGTCATTAAACGGCAGAAGTACAGCGTTCTCGCCATCCCTCACAATTTCCCGCGCGATACCTACTGAAGTAGTTAAACAGCAGACCTCTGTGCTCATCGCTTCGAGTAAAGTCACCGGCCCGCCTTCAACGCGCGCGGTTATCCAATAAAAGTCGAGAGCCTGGTACATCTCAGCCAGGCCTTCGAGTTCTGCTACAAACGGAATCCAGATACACTTCACCCCTGCGGAAACCAGCTCACTAGATAATTGCTGCCAACCGGGTCCAATGATCAGCGCAGTCAACGAAGGGATTCGCTGCTTAAGACTAATAAGAGCTCTCGTTAATACGTCAATACCCTTGCGGTCGTCATCATTACTGCTGTTCTTTCCGAAAAAGCCGATTACTGTCGCTGAAGCGTCGAGATTAAGCTTTCTGCGTATGGACCGGCGCTGTTCGATGGTCGCTGGCTGGAAGAGATCGGTATCGACCCCATACGGAATGCAGAACACTCGGGAGGTATCAACCCCGCGCGCGCGCAGATCATCCGCCCATTCCGGTGAGCCAACAATGATCGAGTCGCCTTCCGCGTTGTGTTTGATCAGTTCCCAATCAGTAACGTGGTGGTGGCTGGTCACGCAGGGTATCGCGTCGCGAAAGCGCGGCAGCCATTCTTTTGAGGCGTAGGGACACAGGAAGTGAACCAAATCGAAGTTCTTCATCAAGTCCGGGCGTTCCGCGAAGATCGTATCAATCACAGGTCCGGACGCGATCGTCGCTTCGATCCAGGGATTGAATCGCGCGATGTTTTTCGCAATTGTGCCGGTGACCCAATGGACTGAATCAGGCACTAACAGAACTCGTAGTCTGGTGGACATCACTAAACGAAAAGTTCCGACGATGACCACTCCCAACTTGCGGGCACTCGCACTCCACCTGTATCACGAATAATGGCAGATGGGGTTGTCGGCCCTGGAAGGACTTCCAACTGTGCGCAACCGGCAACGTAATCGAGGCTGCCGTTATCCCCGGAACGCGCACCTACGTCTAGCGCGTATCGGCCCGGTTGCAATTGCAGTTGAGGAACTTCAACCCGAACCATTCCCCGGAAGTCCTTTCGCAACTCTCGCTGTGGGCTGTTGAGGTCCGAATCCACAGTCATCACTCTGACTCCTTCGAACGTTGAGAACCCAAAACCGAAAGCGACGTTAGGGATTTCAGCAGTTGTCTCAAACTCTATTCGAACAGTAAGCGGTTCACCGTGATGGATGACACCACCCGAGTTGAACTCAATACTGCGTAGCCGTAGTCGTTCTCCGCTTCCGACAGCGCGTTGTGAGCTCAAAAGATCGATTGAGGAAGTTATGTCATGCAGCGCAGAGCAAAGGTATTCATCTACTACTCGGGAAACAATCCCCTCGGCAAAAACTCTTCCCTCATCCAGCCACAAAACTTCCGTGCACAAACTGCGAATCGCGCCCATGTTGTGACTGACGAACAAGACTGTCCTGCCCCCGTGTGCAACCTCTCCAATCTTGCCCAGGCATTTCTTTTGAAACGCAGCGTCGCCAACGGCCAGCACCTCATCGATGACCAGAATCTCCGGCTCAAGATGCGCGGCGACGGCAAAGGCCAGCCGCACGTACATGCCGCTCGAGTATCTCTTCACCGGCGTGTCGATGAACTTTTCCACTTCGGCGAAAGCAACGATCTCGTCGAACTGTCGCTCAACTTCAGCCTTGCGCATCCCGAGTATCGCAGCGTTGAGGTAAATGTTTTCGCGGCCGGTAAGTTCGGGATGGAAGCCAGTGCCGACTTCGAGCAACGAGCCGACGCGGCCGTGTATCGTCGCGTGGCCGCGAGTGGGTTTCGTGATGCGCGAAAGAAGCTTCAGCAGAGTGCTCTTCCCTGCTCCGTTGCGCCCGATGATGCCCACCACTTCACCGCGCTTCACGTCAAACGAAACATCCTGCAACGCCCAAAAGCGGTCGGAGTTTTGAGTTTCGAGTGTCGAGTTTTGAGTTGCGGAGGAAGGACCGAGCACCGATGACGGCAGACTGGCAGACCCAGCAGAGCCGTTGCCGTTGCGCAACGCAGAACGAACGGCACGAAACGGAGCGCCGGCGGCGTCAGTAATTACATCGCGCAGAGCTTTGTAAGACTCGCGCTCGCCGATGCGATACTGCTTACTCAGACCCTCACACTTTATTGCTATCTCGCTCATCTTTTCGAAAGACTGTTTCAACCCGCTCTGCTAGCTAACTGCCTCAAAAGCCCTCTCTGACGGTTGGTCTACTGCCCCGAAAGCACCGAAGCGCTTTGTTCCTGCTCGCGCCGATCTCCGACCTCTGGCTCCTGACCTCTGTCTTCTTCGTACCATTCGATGGTGCGTTTAAGACCGAGCTTGAAAGGCGTGTGCGCCTTGAAGCCAAACTTTTCAAAAGCGCGCGAAACGTCGAGGCTGCGACGCGGCTGCCCGTCGGGTTTGTCAGTCTGCCATCTAATCTCACCTTCGAATCGCGTCAGCCCTGCGATCAGTTTGACCAGCTCCGAGATCGTGATTTCACTCCCGGTACCAATGTTCACCGGCTCGCCTTCGTCATAACTGCCCGCCGCGCGGACGATCGCTTCGGCACAGTCCTCTACATACAAGAACTCTCGCGAAGCATTGCCGCTGCCCCAGACGTCGACATGCGTCTCCGCACTATCGCGCGCTTCGATACATTTTCTGATCAGTGCCGGGATGACATGCGAGCTCCGCGGATCGAAGTTGTCGCCTGGGCCGTACAGGTTGGCCGGTAACAGGAAGATCGAATTGAAACCATATTGCTGGCGGTAACTCTGCGACTGTACCAACATCATTTTCTTCGCCAAACCATATGGCGCATTGGTTTCTTCCGGATAGCCGTTCCACAAATCGTCTTCGCGGAAAGGCACTGGCGTAAACTTTGGATAAGCGCAGACCGTGCCGACGGCGACGAATTTACTCACACCGGCTATGCGAGATTCCTCGATGAGTTGCGCCCCCATCATGAGATTCTCGTAGAAGAAACGCCCCGGGTTCTCCTGGTTGGCGCCGATACCGCCGACCACGGCTGCGAGGTGAATCACGAGGTCAGGAGTGGTGTCTGCCAGCAGACGCCTGATGTCGTCGCCGTCAATCAGGTTGTAACGTTCGCGTCGCGGGACGAAGACATCGACGCCCCGGAACTTCTGCAGCTGCGCGACGACATGTCGTCCCAGAAAGCCGGAGCCTCCCGTGACCACAATTCGTTGGTAGCGAAACCCGTCGTGGTTTGCGGCAGGAGAGTTATCGACGCTGGAAGTTGTGTTCATGAAGTGGGCGCTTCGTGTGAGTTCAAGTCCTTGGTGGAGACTCGCATTATCTGGTATCAGCGAAGACTTCGCGCCGCTCAACATTTTCTTTAGGCGCCGCATCAGCCTCGGCCATCAAGCGTACCAGGTCCTTGAATTTCGTTTTTGGTTCCCAACCGAGTATGCGTTTCGCTTTAGAGGCGTCGCCTACGAGTAAATCAACTTCCGCAGGACGGTAATACTTGGGATCGATATCAACGTAAGGCCGCCAATCGAGATCGTGGTACGCAAAGGCCTCATCGAGAAATTCGCTGACCGAATGAGTCTCCCCCGTGGCGATAACAAAATCCTCGGGCTGGTCCTGTTGCAACATCAGCCACATCGCCTCCACATATTCCTGCGCGTATCCCCAGTCGCGTTGCGCGTCGAGGTTTCCGAGATAAAGCTTCTGCTGGAGGCCTGCCTTGATCCGCGCGGCCGCGCGCGTAATCTTGCGCGTTACAAACGTTGCCCCCCGCCGCGGGGACTCATGATTAAACAGGATGCCGTTACACGCGAACATTCCATAACTTTCACGGTAGTTCACCGTCGACCAGTAGGCGTATACCTTGGCCGCTGCATAGGGACTGCGCGGATGAAATGGAGTGCTTTCGCTTTGCGGCGTCTCTCTCACCTTCCCGAACATTTCGGAACTGCTGGCCTGGTAAAACTTCGCCTTGACACCGGTTTCACGGATCGCCTCGAGGATGCGCACCGTGCTTAGCCCGGTCACGTCGCCGGTGTATTCAGGAATATCAAAACTCACGCGTACGTGACTCTGGGCGGCAAGGTGGTAAACCTCTTCGGGTTGAATGCGATAGAGAAGCTTGATCAAATTGGTGGAGTCGGAAATATCCCCATAGTGAAGAAACAATCGCACGCCATTGACGTGAGGATCCGAGTAGAGATGATCGATGCGAGCGGTATTAAAGCTGGAAGCGCGGCGAATGATGCCGTGAACCTCGTAGCCTTTACTTAAGAGTAATTCCGCGAGGTAGGAACCATCTTGTCCGGTTATTCCTGTAATCAGTGCTTTCTTCATTGGCTGATCAGTGCTAAGAGCACAGCGCTAAGAGAAAAAGGTTAAGACTGCCCCTCTAACGACAGACATTATCTTAAGCTACCGTTCTTCGCTCTTACTCTTACCCCCTTTCTCTTATCTCTTCGCCCCTAGACAACATCCGCGAACTCCTGCTCCATGCGACGAAAGTAATAGAGTCCCCCCAACAGAATTGCGATCACCACCCCGACTGAGACGGCGAGCAAGGCCCCAGGTGGTTGTTTGCCTAGCAGCGCCCAGCGAAAGCCCTCGACAACTCCGGCCATCGGATTCAGTCCGTAAAGCGCGCGCCACTTTTCGGGAACAATTGAACTCGGATAAGCGACGGGCGTGGCGAATAACCAGAACTGAATCAGGAAGGTAATGGTGTAACGGACGTCGCGATACTTTACGTTGAGCGCCGATAGCCAAAGGCCGACTGCCAGCGCCGTCATGACAGCCAGCAGAATAAACGCCGGCAAAGTGACGATTGCCACGGTGGGCACGATGCCGTAGTAAGCCATCATCGCCAGCAGGATCACGAAGGCAACGGCGAAGTCGACGAGGCCGCCAAGCACGGCGGCGATCGGAACGATAAGCCGCGGGAAGTAGACCTTGGTAATCAGTCGTTCATTCGCAACCAAACTGTTGCTTGATTCGGTGAGCGCGTGTGCAAAGAGCTGCCAGGGTAACAAAGCGCAGAACGTGAATACCGGATAAGGGATTCCGTCTGAAGGAACCTTGGCAAGCCTGCCGAAAAACAAACTGAAAACGAGCATCATGAAGAACGGCTGGATCACCGCCCACGCTGCCCCGAGCGCGGTTTGCTTGTAACGCACCTTGATGTCGCGCAAGGTCAGGAAGTAAAGCAGCTCTCGATAGTCCCAGAGCTCGCGTAATCCGATTGAGGTCCAACCGGTTGGCGGATCTATTGAGAACGTCGGCAGCGACCTGATTTCGCTCTGAGGGGTGGAAACGGCAGACACTAGATTTTGGAGTGCGGTGACCGGTCACCGCTTTACCGTTCGCGACCGGTCGCGAACGGGAGTGAGTTGGATTTTCCTAATCCCGCGGCGATAGGTCGCCGCACTCCTGGTTTACTTAAGGCTGAGCGAGCCGCTGGCTGCGGCGGCAGCGGTTTCAACTGCCTCTTCGCCTTCGGTCTTGTAGTAGTTCGAGCCGTAGTAGCGCTGGTAGTAGTAATAATCATGCGACTGCAGCGCGACGTTGTTCAGCACCACCCCGAAGATCTTTGCGCCGACATCCTGCAGTAGCTGACGCGAACGCTTGACCACGTGGCGCGAACTCTTGCCGCCGTGTACCACCAGCAACACCCCGTCAACCATCGACGAAACCAACACACCGTCAGTGAATGAATTTACCGGAGGCGAGTCGACCACCACGTGATTGAAATGCTGCTGGAGGGTGCCCATCAGGCGTCGCATCTGCTCGGAACCCAATAGCTCAGCCGGGTTCGGCGGAATGGGCCCGGCCGTCAACACGTGCAGCCCACTCGTTTCTTCCTTCGCAGCGAGCGCCAGAATTTCTGACTCCGATAAGTCGTTCGACAAAATCGAGCTCAAGCCCGCGCGCTCGGTGAGTCCGAAAATTGATCGCAGACGCGGACGACGCATGTCAGCGTCGATGATGACTACGCGCGCGCCTGTCTGCGCGAGGCTAACCGCCGTATTAACGGCCGTCGTTGTCTTCCCTTCCCCCGGCAAACTCGACGTGACCAGCAACGAGCGCGGCGCGCGGCCGGCAGTCGATAGGAGCACCGACGTGCGCAGGTGGCGATAGGCCTCCGCCAAAGGCGAACGCCCGTCCACGTTCATCAGCAGCTCAGGGTTTTCCCCCGGATGTCCATTGCGTTTCTGCAACGCGCCTGGACCCGAGAGCAGACGGCGTTTGCCATTGCCGAGCGCGGAAGGAATCACTGCGAGCGCCGGCAGGTGAAGCAGGCGTTCAACTTCTTCGGTGGAATGAACCGTGTCGTCGAGATACTCAAGCAACAACGCAAAGCCAACGCCCAGGCCGAGCGACAGGAAGACGGCGATGAACACCGTGCGCGAACGGTTTGGCCCAATCGGAGCATCCGGAGTAATTGCGTAATCGATCACCGAAATGTTGTTGGGTTTGCTCGCCATGATCACGTCGTTTTCTTTCGAACGCTGCAACAGATTATCGAGCAGGCTCTTATTCGTGGTGATCTCCTGTTGAATGATGCGGTAGTTAATTGCCGCTTCGTTCTGCTGCAGCGTTTCGCCACGCTGCTTTTCAAACGATTTGCGCAGCTCCTGCTCGCGCGCGTAGGTTTGACGGAAGAGCGTTTCGAGATTTGTAAGAATCGTGGTGCTCTTGCGGTTGCGAATCTCTTTCACCTGGCGATCGAGCTCGGCAATCTGCGTGTCGATCTCCTTAACCTCGGGCGCCTCTTCGGTGGCGTCGACCATCAGCAGGGCCCGCTTCTGTCGCAGCTCAGCGGCTTTCGATTCCGATTCGTTTGCCTGCTTGGCGTCGGCGTCAGCCAGCGCGCCCGCGGCGCCTACACCCTGCGCGGCTTTGAATTTCGACTCGGCATCGATGCGATCCTTTTCAGCTTCCACCAGTTGTTTGTTCAAAGCGGCGAGCCGTTCGACCACCGTGTTCTGGTCGGCGTCGAGCGAGATGATTTGATTGTTTTTCGCGTAGTTGACCAGCTTCTCTTCGTCAGTGCGAATCTGCTGCTGCAACTCGGCAATGCGTTTCTGCAGAAACTCGCCGGTTGTGGTATTGCTCTCACCTTTCTTCTCAAGGTTGTTGTAGACGTAAGTGTCCGCAATCGCATTGACAACCTTTGCGGCCACGTCCGGATCGGTGTGGGTGTAGGAGATGTCGATCAGACGCGTCTCCTTATATAAGCCGCGAGTTTCCTTTACGGGATCGACCTTAAGACCGCCAAGGACGGCCGCAACGTAGGGCGCCAGGCGTTTGGCTTCGGCGAGATCCTCATGCGAAGTCGCGGCCGGAACAGCGTTGCGCAGCTGAAGTTCCTGGGCGGCAGTGTCATTCTGATCGCGCGGCTTTTCTTTACCCAGGCCGGCCATGCCTTTGATCGTTTGCCAGGTAGAGCGTTTTTGTGTGGAGTTACCTTTGAAGAAGTCGGGATTGTGTTCGAGGTCGAGTGTTTTCACTACGCGGCGCATTAAGCCGGGGCTGACGAGAATTTGCAGTTGCGTGTTGAAATAAACCGGATCGTTGGTTGGGCCAAAGAAGTAGGGTTGCTTGCCGACGAGAGCGGCGTTGTTTTCCAGATCAACCTGGACGCGCGCGCCCGCCTGGTAGATATCGGGTTTGCGCGCGACGTAAATGACCGACAGCATCGAGACGAGCGCGACGATGCTGAGCACCAGCCACAGACGTTTGCGTACCGCGCGCCAGTAGTCGAGCAGATGTATTTCGGAATCCGCGTTTGGATCGACGCCGTAGTTGTACGGGCGCGAATGCGCGGCGCCGTTGGCATCAACGACGGGTTCAAGCGCGAAGCCTGGTTCCGGTTTTATTAATTCACTTTTCATAAGGCAATTTCGAGTTTGAAGCCGACTTTTTGGAGTGCGGTGGCTTGACACCGCTTTCACGCCGGGCGGCTTGACGCCCAGCTATCATCTTTCGCCAACACCGACCGTGACAGGTCACGGTCGTTGAAAGCGGCGTCAAGCCGCCGCACTCCAAAGGCCGTCTTAAGGGACAATTCTGACCGGCAGTTGCGCGACGGACGGCGCCACCGTTCCGAGCAGGCTCCTTAAGAAACTTTTACCGGCGGACGTTGGCACGTCGATGATGTCGTTTGGCATCAAAGCGATATCCTCGGCGCGTTTCTTCTCGATCGCCGTCAGGTCAACCACGATTTCTTTGCTGGTCGTCATCCCCGGCTCTTGCCTCACGATTCGCACTTTGTCTTTCTTGCTGTCCTGCTTGACTCCGCCTGCCATGGCTACGGCGCGCGAGAGCGTGATCGGTTCTTTGAGCGGAATCGTGAGCGGCGTAAAGACGTTCCCGACCACATAAACCTGATTGGCTTCGGGCAGCGTGATGATGTCTCCCGGTTCAACGTAGGGATTTGAGCGCGGATCGCCCGTCAGCGTCTCACTCAGTTTGTAACTGGCAAACGCCTTCGTGTCGTCGGTTGCGGCGTCGGCCTGATGACAGACCTGCGACTGCGGTGCGTGCACGATGTTGATCGTCTGTCCCGCCTTCGGCGACGGCCCTTTCGCATAAGTCAGTAACTCGAGCAGACGAATGCGGCGCTGCAGCTCGAACCGGCTCTGCTCGTTGACCGCGCCAATCACTGCTACCTGCCGCGAGTGATACTCCTTAATAAAGACGTCGACCTGCGGCTGCTTGTAAAACTTTAGATAGCGCTGGGCGATTTCCCTGGCGAGCTCGCCTTCAGTTTTGCAGGCGGCCTGAATCTCCGTATCGATCAAGGGCATGCGAATCATGCCGCTGCCTTCAACGCGAACCGCCTCGCGCGAGAGGTTCGGACGATTGAGTATGCGGATGTCGAGCACGTCACCAGGGCCGATACGATAGCGGTCGTCGTCGTTCGCGTTCAAAGAAACGGGCGCGCTGGTGGCGTTACTGGCTTTAGCGGGCGCGGGCGTCTCTTTCGCCGGTTGCTCCGTCTGTTGACCAAACGCAAAAGCCGGAACCAGCAGGCACGCTGTCACCAGCGCTTTTGTTAGCCACTTGCGGTAAGAATGTTTATTACTCATAAGACCTCGTTACTTTCTCGCCAGCCCAACGCGGCGCGACAGCAGGGCTTCGCGCATGTGATTAGGATGAGCCAGGTTTAAGACCGTGTTGCTGAGGAGAACCATTAATTCTTCGTGCTCACGTTTGAAGCTGCCGGTTAGCGGCTGGTCATGGGTTTTGGTCACTACACCGTCGCGCACCCATTGCCAGAACTGCGCCTGAGTTGTCCAAAACTCCTTACGATCGCTGCAGACGACGAGCGCCGTCTTCTTCTTTTTCTTTTTCTTCTTGTCTTTTGTTGCGGAGGCTTTAGTCATGTTTCGGAGTTCTATCTAAGTAGTGGACCCCCGGTCGCTATCGCTCCCGGTACTGACCTCGTTTTACGCCTTTTGCTCTTGCACACCAAAGAAACTCCGGTATGGCAATGAGGTCAGTACCACCACGCGGTAGCGGGTGGGTTCTGTCAAACGAGAGTCGGCCGCTCGCGACCAACTGCGGACATTAACTTCGAAGAATGTTTCGTTCGGCGCGAAAGACCCACCCGCTACCGCGTGGTGGTACTGACCTCATATTCCCCGTTACCGCGTGGTGGTACTGACCTCATATTCCCCGTTAATCCTTTAACCGTTTCCCTTGTCTTGTGCCGCAGACACACCTCTGCCCTGGTATGTTTTTCGTTTTAAATGAACGACAACACACGTTACCCCGAAGGGAAACCTCTATGCGAGGCAGCACTAAATTTTCAACCCTACACTCTCACCTGCCGCTCACCGCTCACCGCTTACAACAAGAGTCGCGATATCAGTTCCGCGCGGCGTCTAACTCCAAACTTGATAAAGATGTGGCGCAAGTGAAACTTCACTGTCTGTTCGCTGACTAACAGGCGCGCGCCAATTTCTGCGTTCGTCAAACCTTCAACGCAACAGAGCGCCACTTGCGCTTCACGCCGGCTCAGGTTTTTGTTTTCCACCACACGCTGAATCACACGCTCAAACGCGTGACCGCTAATTTCGCTATCGATGCCTTTTGCATAGGACTTCACGCCGCGCTCTTCGCGCCTCGAGATGATCTGTTCCGGAGTGAACACGCGATAGGCAGCAGCGTGGTCGCGCGTGCCGTTGCCGTTAGTTTTCACTGCACGCTCGATACTGAATTTAGCGACCAGCCCTTCGAGTCCGCGTCTGATCGTGCTGAGGCTAACGATACCGGTGAGATCCATGACGGTGCGCGCGGTGAAGAGGTCGGTCGGCATATCGTTTTGATTCTCAGACCCGTTAGCCGCCGAGAGCATCGCGGCATAAAGCCGGCGCTCGATGGGTGTATGCGACAAAGCCACAAGAGCGAGGCTGGTGCCGTTGCCGGGATGTTCGATTCGCTCACCTAAAGGGTAGGTTTTTGGATCGAGCTCGGCAATAGTTTTGGCTTTTTGGGGAAACATCGGTTGTCAGAATAATTGCGCGAGAGATTGCGGCGGCGTGTTCAGACGTTGAAGGCAGTCAGGCTCGGCAAAACCTTAATTCGATCAAACTCCTGCGAACTGAATCACTGCGTGCAGCAGCACGAAGCGACCCTGAATTTCAATGGACTCTGAAGCGGAGTGACTCCCGGGAAATCACTGAAGCATTGATCAAGAGAACGAAGGGCAGAGCCTAAAGCCAACGATAATCTATGTCAAGCAGAAAGAAGTCGACTTTTTGGAGTGCGGCGACCTGTCACCGCTTTTTCTTCGCGGCGGCCTGTCGCCGCGGTTAAGCATTCCAAAAAGCGCCCCATTCCGCATTACCCTTTGTCCCGTTCACCCGCAGGGGGAAGGGTGGCGTCGACCATCTCACACCACAGATGCCCAATCGTGATGTGCCCTTCCTGTACTCGCGAAGTGCGTTCAGACGCGACCACCAGCGCCAGATCGCAATGCGAGCTGAGCGGTTCACCTGAACAACCCGTGAGCGCAATCGTGTGACACCCCAGTTCGCGCGCCGTGTCTGCCGCCCTTACCACACTCGCCGACTTGCCGCTGGTGCTGATTGCAATCAGGACATCTCCGGCGGTCGCATGCGCTGCAACTTGTCGCGCGAACACTTCGTCGTAGCCGTAATCATTGCTAAGCGCGGTCAGTGCCGACGTGTCCGTGGTTAACGCGATTGCGGGAAACGCGCGGCGCTCTTTCTCGTAACGGCCGACGAGTTCCGCGGCGATGTGTTGCGCATCCGCGGCGCTGCCGCCGTTTCCACAGAGCAAAATCTTGTTACCAGCCTCCAGCGCGTCACAGATTAGTTTGCCAGTGGCTTCAATTTCCGCGAGCTGCGAATCGAGTAGCGATCTGATCGTGGACAGATGTTGCTCGAGTGAGCGCGCTAAGAGGGCGGTGCTTGAGTCGTGGGTCGGCGGCGGCATCGGGCTGCAAACTATCACAAATCAGAAGATGACTAAACCTGACCGCGTCTTACTGGGACCGCGGGCGTCCCGCCCGCAATGAGCGCGAAGCGCGAAAAATCCAAAACAAAGCGCTCCTTCGGCGCTTTGCGGGCGGGACGCCCGCGGTCCCAGTGAAGGCGTTGCTGCTTTTCTTCCAAATGAAAGGGTAACGATGCAAGTGATTCCGTAGTACGTCAGCGTTTTAATTTCTTCGCACCGATTTACTATTTACCGTCGCGCATTTACCATTCACGGTTTCATTATGAGCAACGTCCCCCAAACGCCAATGCTGCGGCAGTATCACGATTTGAAGCAGCAGCATCCCGGCACCTTACTCTTTTTTCGCCTCGGAGATTTCTACGAACTCTTCTACGACGACGCCGTCACCGGCGCGCGTGAACTGCAAATCACTCTAACGGCGCGTCACAAAGAACGCGGTGATGCGGTGCCGATGTGCGGTGTGCCGCACCACTCGGCAGCGAACTACATCGCGCGCCTGGTGCGCAAGGGTTACCGCGTCGCCATCTGCGAACAGACTGAAGACGCATCGAAAACGAAAAAGCTGGTGCGCCGGGAAGTTGTGCGGATCGTCACACCGGGAACGCCCATCGATCCGCAACTGCTCGATTCGCGCGAAGCTGTTTACCTCGCAGCGGTATGCAGCTCGGGCGAGACGGTTGGCGCGGCCTTTCTTGATATTTCAACCGGCGAGTTTCGCGCGACCCAGGAAAACGGTCCCGACGCGTGGGACAAAATTCGCGCCGATCTCGAATCTTACTCGCCGCGCGAGCTTCTCTTCCCTACTTCGCTTGCTCCTTTAGTAAACGCAGGGTTCTCGCCAAAACCGCAAACCGCTCCGCTCCCGCTCGCGGAAGTAATGCAAACTGTTAGTTTGCGTGGCGAGGCAGTGTCTCCCAGGTTGACTGAAAGCGAACCGCGGCTCGACACCCAAAAATCTCAATTCCTTGGTGCGGCGTTAACCGGGATCGAAGACTGGCTGTGGCAGAAAAAGGACTGCGCCGATTTACTGCTCAAACAGTTTGGCGCGCGCTCGCTCGAAGGATACGGAATCGAACGCAAAGACGAAGCGGTACGCGCGGCGGGCGCTTGTCTGCGTTACGCGCAGGAAACGCAACGCGCCGCTGCCGAGCACATCACCGGCATCACTTACTTCGAGCCGCAGGATCATTTGGTACTGGACAACGTGACCGTCCGTAATCTCGAACTCGTGGAATCTTTGGGCGGCGCGGCGGGCCGCACCTTGCTGAGCGTGATCGATGAAACCGTCACCAGCATGGGCGCCCGCTTGTTACGTTCGTGGCTACTGCGACCGTGCGTAAAGCGCGGCGAGGTAGAAGCTCGACTCGGCGCCGTTCAGGATCTCTACGCTTCACAAATCACGCGCGACAAGCTGCGCTCGCTGCTGAGAGAAGTTTCAGATCTTGAACGACTGATCGGACGCATCAGCTTTGGTTCAGCCTCGCCAAGAGATCTGAACGCGATCCTGCGTTCGCTTTACCAGGTGCCGGCAGTTCGCGAAGCGCTCGCAGCGCAGCAGTCGTCGTTGATTCAGGTTCTCTGCGAAAGCGCAGACGAAGTGCCGGAGATTTGTACGCTCCTCGTCAAAGCAATTAGCGACGATCCGCCGGCAAAAATCAGCGAGGGCGACACGATTCGCGCCGGTTATTCAACTGAGCTCGACGAGCTGCGATCCATCAGCCGCAACGCCAAGCAGATCATTGCCACCCTCGAGGCGACTGAGCGTGAGCGCAGCGGCATCAACAACCTGCGGATCAAGTTCAACAACGTCTTCGGATACTTCATCGAAGTTTCGAAAGGCAATGCGGCGCGCGTACCCGCGGAATACGAGCGACGGCAAACGCTCACGAACGCCGAACGATTCACTACTCCCGAACTGCGCGATTGGGAAAAGAAAGTTCTGGGCGCGGAGGAACGAATCGTTCAACTCGAAGCCGAGCTCTTCAATGACGTGTGCCGGCAGGTGGCAGCCGAGACGAGACGCATTCAAGCCACCGCGCGCGCCTTTGCTGCGCTCGACGCGCTCGCGTCACTCGGCGAAACAGCGGCGCGCAGACGTTTCGTGCGGCCCGTGATGCACGACGGCGATGAAGTTGAAATCATTCAGGGCCGTCACCCGATGATCGAAGTGTTCAGTGAAGACCCGTTTGTGCCGAACAGTGTCTATCTGAATAACTCCACCGATCGGCTGCTGATCATCACCGGACCAAACATGGGCGGCAAAAGCACGGTGCTGCGACAGACCGCGATCATTTGCATCCTCGCGCAGATGGGCAGCTTTGTTCCGGCCGAGAAGGCGCGCCTGCCTTTGCTCGATCGTGTTTGGACGCGCGTGGGAGCGTCTGACGATTTAACGCGCGGGCGCAGTACCTTCATGGTCGAGATGACCGAGACGGCGGCGATCCTGCACAGCTCTACCGCTCGTTCGCTAGTGTTGCTCGACGAAATTGGACGCGGTACAGCAACGTTTGATGGCTTGTCGATCGCCTGGGCTGTCGCTGAGTACCTTCACGACTCGCCGGAACATGCGGCGAAGACACTGTTCGCCACTCACTATCACGAGTTAACGGAACTGGCTGAGCGTCTACCGGGCGCGCAGAATTATCAGATCACCGCGGCGGAGCGAGAAGGCGAAGTGGTGTTCCTGCATCGACTCGAACGCGGCCGCGCTTCAAAGTCGTATGGCATTCAGGTAGCGCGGCTGGCGGGTCTGCCTCCGGCGGTTTTGGCGAACGCTCGCGATGTGTTGGCGCGGTTGGAGCGTTACGAGCTCGATGTGTTTGCGGAAGACACGGCGAAGCCAGAGGCGTTGAACGAAGAGGCACTCGAAGTTGCAGCGCGCCGCGCCGGTCGTCGCAAGGCAGTGGCGCAAGCTTCGTTATTTGATCTCGCGAATCAAAAAGTGGTTGAAGAGATCAGGAACGTTGATCCCGAAAGCTTGTCGCCGGAAGAAGCGAAAGAGCTGCTACGTAAACTGCGCGAACGCATGATGTAAGCGGAAGGATTGACGGCTTTGCCGCCTGATGTGCGGAAGGGCTTGCCCTTCCGAGCCGTTTGCCTTAAAGCGGGCTGCGCCCGAATCGGGGCGAAGCCCCGAAACCTTCACAGCAGGGACCGGAAGGGCGAGCCCTTCCGCACATCGGGCGGCAGAGCCGAAACATTCTCTTCCTACCGTGGCGCGGTCGCCGGCGTGTCGCTAACAGCGAACCAGTCGCCCGTCCCGTCGTTCGTCCTCAACATCCGCATCATCTCATCGAGGTTGAACGGCCGCGCACCGCGCCTGCCAAACACGGAAATCTGGTTGCCGCTTTCATCTACCGCGCGATCGCGGTCGAGCGGCTTCGAGATCGCCAATGCTTCGCCTTTCGTTTTGAACGTCGCAATCAGAACCGGCCGCGGGCGCGGACTGAAGCCCGCATACTCCGGCACGGTCTCCGGTGATGTCAGCTGCAAAATGCGTAGGCCATTCCGCCCGTCGGCAACGTAACCAAACAAACTCGCATTCGTCATAGCCACTTTCACCTGGCGCGCGTCGTTGAGTTTTCCGCCGTCATTGAATACCTGATCGAGTCGCGGCTTCTCCGGCTGTTCGACATCAATAATAGCCACACCGTCTTTTCCGTTTGCGACGTAGGCATAGGTGCGTGCTACGTAAACATCACGCGCGTCCGCGAGCGAAACGAGCGCACCCGCGACTAGCTTCGGCGCAGCCGGATCGCTCACATCCAGGACTTTCAAGCCATCGCCATCAACGACAAAGCCATAGCGAAACTGAATGGCGATGGCACGCGGACTGTTCAGAGCAATCTCCGCGGTCGCTCGCGGATTCAGCGGATCGTCAATATCAACCACAACCAAACCGCGCGCGGTCGTGATGTAAAGATAATGACCCGCAACCGCAATGTTGTTAGCGTCGGTAAGTGCTCCACCCGGATTGAAAGCGCCGTTGGGAAACTTTGCCGCATCGAGCGCGCGCTTCAGGTAGTTATTCAGCGGATCGCCGTCGAGTAACGTCGCCGCGTTGACCACAATCAAGCCTTCATACTTATCGACCACGTAGAGGTAAGCGTATAGCGGATGAATCGGCTGTTCTTCGTTGACTAGTTGTCGCCTCGCTTCGTCCGTGAGCTTGCTTGCACTGAGAGGGTCAATCATCTGTCCATCGCGCGTCATGCGCCAGCGCGCTGGATCGACGGCCAGCGTGGTCGGCGCCGCAACGGCGGTCGCGTATTTTGTTTTCACCCAAAACTTTTGCCCAAACCTCGACACCGGCGCGGTCGTGATCCTTTCCGAGAATCCTTTCTGATCGATCTGCGCCACGTCATAAACGCGCAAGCCTCCCTCACCGGCAGCCACGTACGCGTATTCGCCGCGCACCTGCACCTGCAGCACGCGCGGGTTGCCGGCATGCTCATAAACAGTGGCGAGCTCGCTGCCGCTCTTAACAAACTTTTCGTAGTTCTCCGGGTATGCAAGTTTGTGCAACGTGCTGCCAATCACCGCCTGCGGTTCGCTGCGCTCGGTGGCCACCACTGCCTCCAATGCCTCGTCCGCCGCGACATAAACATAGCGACCCATAAAGTTGACGAAGTTTGTTCCCTGCAGCAGCAGTTGCGCCAGCCAGGCGTTGTTGTCGTTCCTTGTCGAAACGTGACAGTCGGTGCAGGCCTTCGTTTCTTTCGCGCGCACGGTGTGCGGCACGTGTGTATTGAACGCCTGACCGGCGAACCCTTCAGCGGAAGTAGTTTGTTGTTGCGAATAGATCCATTCGCGATTTTGATTTTGCGAACTAACCAAAATCGCCGACGACGATCTCACGGGAGCAACGCGATTGCCGGTCACCGTGCCATCGCGCCCGAGCATGAAGATGTCGTCGCGCAGGACTTGAAAGTTGTACTGCGTGAAGTTACGTGAATCGCCGCCTTCGTTGTGCCGGTTTGGCATCTTGCGATTTGCCTGCATCGACAAGTGACAACCAAAACAACTTGTCACCCACGACGAATGGCAGGCAACGCAGGTCATGTCGGAATCGCGATGGGCGAGTTGCTTGTCGTCCACCGGGACGTCGCCCCAGGTCGCGTTGTCTTTGCGAATGGTTTTCGAGTAACGCGACTTCTCGCTGAAGTCCCGGCTGCCTGGAGTGATCGTGTCGAGGGTTTGAAGCACACGCCACCAGCGGCCCGGCACCACCATCGAGTTTTGAATGATGTCGCCGGTCTTCAGCTCAACCTCTTTGCCGCTCTCGTCTTTCTTCTTGCGGTCGCGAGTGATGCGCTGAAACAGCGGTACCTTCGCCCCGGTCTCATCACGCACGCGAATGCTGCGCGCCAGATCCTGTCCGACCAGCGGCTGGTTTTGCGACTTCCGTCGTTCAGCAGCGGTGCCGGTTACCGCAGAGGCGGCCTGACCTGAGGTGAACAGAGTCGCGCGCGCACGAATCGAGCCGTGACAGTCCTCGCAAGTGATTTCGATCGCCGCGCGCGGTTCGTTGTAAAGATTGCCATCGCCGTGCGCGTCCTGACGAAAATGACAGTCGACGCAATGCATCCCCCGGTCAAGGTGAATGTCGTTCAGGTGGATGGCCTTCTTAAACTTGTCCGGATCGCCGGGCGACACGAGGTTGTCCTGGGCGTCGAGCAGATTTCCCTTGCGGTCGCGTTTGAAGACTTTGCGAAACATCCAGCCGTGACCATGAAAGTCGCCGAACTGGGTGTTCTTGAGATTTTCGTTGAAGCTCCGGACGCCCGTGTTCGCGAGAAAGTCAGGATCAGACCAGAGCCCGCGCAAGCTTGAACCTTCCGGATTTCGGCTGAGCTTCTCTCGTTCTTCCTCGGCTGACAATTGGCGTTGCTGCTTCGGATACATCGCGGCGCCGTCGCTTTCGTTGTCCCACCAGGTCATGCCGAGATAGGTCGCAACCATGTTTGTGCCGGGATGCATGTGACAGGTCATGCACTGCGAAGTGGGAATCTGGCTGGTGAACTGATGTTTGATCGGGTGACCCGATTCGTTCTTCGGAATATTTGTGTCGGCAGTTAACGACCGTCCTGAATTTCCCGCGTCGGCGAACGTGGCGGAGTGTGAAGCATCGCGGTCGTTCGCATAAACGACATGACACGCCGAGCACCCCGACGAACGATAGTCTCCCGCGTGATCGTTACTGCCTAAAAAGTTTAATGTCGGATCGTGAAGGCGTGTTTTTTGAATACCGAGGAAGACGGGATCGGTGCGTTGCGCGGTGCCAAAGCCGCGCGCGCTCAGCCCCTTGTCCGGCTTACCCGGATCTTCGTCTTTATCCGGCAGGCCAACTTCAAGCCGGCGTCTGCCGCCGCGCTCGAACACGCGCAGGACATTGCCGGGCTGTGAAATTTCCCAGCGCGGAAGCGGGTCGAGAAAGTCTACTAGCCCTTTCGTCCGTTGTTCCTCATTAGTAGGTTTAGGTGTTTGGAGCAGACTCTCGGGCGCGCCGCTCTCGCTGTAGCTTTCGCCGAAGCGAGAATCCTTGAGCGGAAAGCCGCCGTTGTTGTACAAGGCCGCGCCCCACAACATCGCGCCGTGGGTCATCATGCTGCGCCCGACGTTCTTCGATTCGAGATCGTGACACGAGGCGCTGCCACAGGTTTTTGTCGCGACGCGTAAATCACCTGGGTTGATGAAGCGCACGAATTCCCAACTTTCGCGCGCCAGCAAAGTGTTGGTGCGTTCCGGGTTGGCGCCGGTGTATTTGCCGTCGCGCTGCCACTCGGCGGGAAACTTCGGACGCACATGCGCTTCGTTTTTAATTTGTTCGATGGACTTCGGATCGTCGGCTGTCTTGCGAGGAAGTGGATTGCCGCCGTGACATCCGGTGCAGGTGAGGCCGACGGCGTCCTTGCCGTCGTTTAGTTTTTCGAGCGTGTCGGTTGGGCCGTACTTATGCATCGGCTCGATCTGTCCATGACACGTGACGCAGCCGTCTTGTGGACGGGCCGGAGGTGCTTGTACAAGATCAGCGGTTCGATTGACGTGAAATTCTCTCGTCTTCGACGAAACGGTCAATACAGCCGTTATGGACAACGACAAGAGGGCAACAACGAGTAGGCCACTTATTCGGGTCATACGCGATTCAGACCATCCACCACGGAGACACAGAGAACACGGAGAACGCACCGAGGCTAAGTGTCGTAGCCAAGAATTTTTCGGTGAATACCCTTTTTGAGCACTTCGACATTGAAATTGATCAGCAGGCCGACTCTCCAACCACCGAGCCGCAGATACGTTAACAGTTGTGCATCATGAATCGGCGCCAATGCCGCAACAGATTTGACTTCAACCGCTACGAGACCTTCGACGACGATGTCCACTCGATAGCCGCGCTTCAGGCGAAGTCCCTTGTACTCCAGCGGCAGGGGATCTTCATACTCGATTTGGATATTTCTTAAAGTTAATTCGTGACACAAACAACTTCGGTATGCCGACTCGAGTAACCCTGGCCCCAGTTTCCTATGGACCTCTATCGCCGAACCAATGATCTCAT